>Ga0316204_10001300_pt1 | contig 71153 bp, 66 predicted proteins | sample 6monrhotite_MG_2_FD_205661 | JGI IMG/M metagenome (GOLD analysis project Ga0316204, IMG submission 205661) | Microbial mat bacterial communities from mineral coupon in-situ incubated in ocean water Damariscotta River, Maine, United States -... | ecosystem: Environmental > Aquatic > Marine >... | reverse complement strand
GGGAAGTTGTGGTTACAGTTGAGCGGATTACTGATCAGTTCATGATTCCTGCACTCATATCCATACTTGATCAGTTTCCTTTTAAGATCAGTGGGTTTCATTCGGACAATGGTTCAGAATATATCAAGGGGCTAAAAATAGCCCCTTTAAGTTTGTATTAACCCCTTAATTCCGCCAAAAATTTAGTTGCCATGGCCGCAATGATTGCTTGTATGGCTTGATCGGAGTCATCCTGCGTTAAAGTGCGTTTGGCATCTTGCAACACAAAGCGAACACCCAAACTTAGCTTACCTTCAGGCACACCTTTACCAGCATACATATCAAAAATACGTGCTTCTGTAAGTTGAGTACCACCTGCTTTACGCACAGTTTGTAAAATTTCTTCCGACGAAGTCTTTTCATCAAACAAAAACACCAAGTCACGTTCAATGGATGGAAACTCTGGAATGGGTTGAAATTTTAATTTTTTGCCACCATTCAAAGCATCAAGGTTGATGGATGCTACAAACACATCGGCATTCAAATCAAAGTTTTCGGTGATGTCAGAGTCTACTTTCCCAACATAACCCACAACTGATTTACCCACAAAAATCTTGGCCGTTTGCCCAGCCTGCAGCCCTTTGACCTCATCATCAACCATAAAACGTGCCACCAGACCACGGTTCGCCAACCAGGCTTCAACAGCACCTTTCATGTCAAAGAAGTCTGCTTTGCGTGTTTGTGAAAACCATGTGTCTGATTCGAGCTCTCCTGCCATCAACCACGCAAGCACATTGGTTTCTTGGTGCATTTCGGCAGTCTTTGCTTCATAAATACGACCGTGCTCCACAAGAGCCACGCCTGCTTGCTGGCGATTCATATTATACTTGGCTGTATTCAATAATCCTGCCCAAACAGACCTACGCATCACACCCATACCTTCGGATATGGGATTCTCAAGCACGAGATCTTTGCCATCATCTGCCACAAACAAGCGCTGCTCAGCTGCAGAGATAAAGGCATAGTTAATCACCTGTACAAAACCCGCCGCTACCGCACTACTTACAACTGTATCCACTTTGCGTGGTTTAATGGTTGCCAAGGTGGGTAATATTTCAGGGATGGCATCAAAACCAATCACCCGTGCATATTCTTCTGAAATATCTTCAGCAATAGAAACATCATGCCTATGGCTTGGCACACTTACTGCCAAAGCATCATCATTGCGCATCAACCCAAAACCCATACGATTTAACACCGCATCAGCAGTTTCTGGAATACTAATACCCAGACGTGACTCAATGCGCTGCAAGCTTAAATGAATGGTTTTATCTTTGATGAGCGCTTGGTTATCCCCAACAGTGGTCAAAGCACTCACTTTGCCGCCAAATAGCTCCACAATCATGTGAATGGCTTGATCCATCGCCACTTCAATCATCGCAGGGTCCACACCACGCTCAAAGCGCATAGAGCTTTCAGATACCAATCCACAAGTACGGCGTGTGGTGCTAATCCGTGCCGCACGAAATGCCGCTGACTCTAAAATGATATTGCTTGTTTTTGCTGTCACACCCGTTGCTTCAGATCCCATAATGCCAGCCAAAGCTACCACGGCTTCATCATCAGCAATCACAAGATCGCCAGCATTCAAAACAACATCTTTGCCATCTAAAGCTTTAAAACTTTCACCTGTTTTTGCCAAACGAACATTTAGATCACCTTGCAGTATATCTGCATCAAAAGCATGCATAGGCTGGCCTAAATCAAGCATCGTGTAGTTTAACACATCCACCACACCATTGATTGGGCGTTGCCCTGCGGCAATCAAATGCACTTGCATCCAATCTGGGGAAGCGCCAACTTTCACGCCTTCAATACGGCGCGCCAAGTACAATGGATTATCTGCATGTGCCGAGATAGAAACAACGGGCAAAGCCACGTGTGTATCATCTGCTGCCACTTCATCTGCAGGCTCAATCAACGGTAAATCATAATCGGCGGCCAAATCACGTGCGATACCACGCATGCTCATGCAATCACCACGATTTGGTGTGATATCCAAGTCTAGAACAGCTTCTTCAAGCTCTAAATACTCGCCCACTTCCATGCCAACAGGCGCGTCAGCTGGAAGAATCAGCAAACCATCCGCAGCTTCTGCCAAACCAAGTTCAACTTCTGAGCAACACATGCCAAAGCTAACTTCGCCACGAATTTTGCCTTTTTTAATCACTAAACCATCAGGTAAACACGTACCCACTGTGGCAACAGGCACTTTATCACCTTCAACCATATTGCTTGCACCACAAACAATGACCAGAGGTTCTGCTTCAGCCACATCAACTTTGAGTAGCTTTAATTTATCGGCATCAGGGTGTGGCAACATGCTGATAATGTGACCAACACGTACACCTTTAACGCCAGCGCGCGGCAAATCAATGCTTTCAACTTCATGCCCCAAACGTACCAAATCGTCGGCCACTTGGGCTGGCGTTTGTGTAAGTGGCGCGTGTTCTTGCAACCAAGAAAATGGAATTTTCATGCGCCCATCCTCCGAAGAAAACGAACATCGTTTTCAAAAAATAATCTCAAATCAGGAATACCATGTTTTAACATCACCAAACGCTCAACACCCAAACCAAAAGCAAAACCGGAATAAATTTCAGAATCAATACCTACAGATGTCAAAACATTAGGATGAATCATGCCGCTGCCCAACACTTCAATCCAGCCACTACCCTTACAAATACGACAACCTTTTTGCTGGCAAAAACCACAACCTACATCCACTTCGGCAGAAGGTTCGGTAAAAGGAAAATAATGCGGACGCAAACGAATCGGTAAATCCTTCTCAAAATAAGCCGATAAAAAGTGTTTAAGTACCCCTTTTAAGTGGGCAAGCGACACATCTTTATCCACTTTAAACACTTCCACTTGATGAAACATCGGCGAATGGGTTACGTCATAATCACAACGATAAACGCGCCCAGGTGCAACCACAGCCAACGGCGGCTCACCACCAGCTTGCATGCAAGCTTGCATCGTACGAATTTGTACAGGTGAGGTATGAGTTCTTAAAAGTTTCGCCTGCTCATCACCTTCAGCCTTAAAAAAGAAAGTGTCATGCATAGCGCGCGCAGGATGTTCTTCAGGAATGTTTAAGGCATCAAAATTGTGAAATTCATCTTCAACTTCAGGCCCTTCGGCAATTTCAAAACCCATTTGCGCAAAAATAGCCGTCATTTCATCCAAACCCTGCTGTACAGGGTGCTTTACACCACGTGGACTGCTACGGCCAGAAAGTGTAATATCAATGCGTTCAGCTTCAATGCGAGAGGCCTTTTCTTTAACGGCCAATAAAGATTCAGCTTGATTCAAAGCGTCTGCCAACACTGCTTTGGTGGCATTCACATGTTGCCCAATCACAGGCCGCTCTTCAGGTGATAATTTACCTACACCTTTGAGTACATGTGTGAGTTCGCCTTTTTTGCCAAGGTAAGCAACACGTAAAACTTGCAAAGCAGTCAAATCCGAAGCTTGTTCAAAAGAAGCTAGCGCTTTTTCCTGCAACATTTTCAACTCACTTTTTAATGAATCAATTTCACTCATCTCAACCCTCTACACTACTTGGCGGCAAACATATTTTAGCAATAAAAATGGCAGAGCCATTACAGCCCTGCCATCTTAAAACAATTTTTCCGAAATCGGAATTAAATTATAATTATTGGATATTTGTGCGAGCTGATTCAGCAAGCTTTGCAAAACCTGCTGCATCACGAACCGCGATATCAGCCAAGACTTTACGATCCAATGTAATGCCAGCTTGTGTTAAGCCAAACATGAAACGTGAATAGCTTAAACCATTCAAACGTGCCGCAGCATTGATGCGGACAATCCATAAGCTACGGAAGTCACGTTTTTTAACTTTACGGTCACGGTAAGCATATTGACGTGCTTTATCTACCGCTTGGGTAGCAATACGGAAACAGCTCTTACGACGACCGTAATAACCGCTTGCAGCTTTAATAACTTTCTTATGACGAGCATGCGCCTGAACACCTGATTTTACGCGAGGCATATCTTTCTCCTATCTTTAACTTAAGCGCTTAAAGGCCTGGAATCAAACGATTCAAGGCTTTCGCATCTGATGCTGCAACAAGTGTTGTACCACGGAAACCACGAATACGCTTAGGCGACTTCTTGGTTAAAATATGCTGAGCATTTGCTTTGTTGCGCTTCCATTTACCGCTTCCAGTTTTTGAAAAACGTTTTGCAGCACCACTATTTGATTTCATCTTAGGCATTGTATACCAACCTCTACTTCTTCAACGGATTAATGATCATAATCATTTGCCGTCCTTCCATGTTAGGCATTTTTTCAGGTTTGCCCAATTCCTTTACTTCTTCAGCAATATGTTTCAATTGCTCAGTGCCTTTCCCTGTGTACGCCATTTCGCGACCACGGAAACGCAGTGAAACCTTAACCTTATTACCTTCTTCCAAAAACTTGCGAACATTCCGCAATTTTACATCTAAATCATGTTGGTCTGTGCTGGCACGAACCTTCACTTCCTTCACTTGTATCACATGTTGCTTTTTCTTTGCTTCATTGGCTTTTTTTGCTTGGTCGTACTTATACTTGCCATAATCCATGATCTTGCAAACTGGTGGCTTGGCATTGGGTGACATCATAATCAAGTCAAGTCCAACTGCTTCTGCTCTGGCAATCGCATCCAGACGGCTTAAAACACCAATCTGTTCACCTTCATGCCCAATTACGCGAACCGATGCCGCTTCAATCTCATGATTAACTGCTAATTCTTTCTTGGCGATAAGTAGCCCCCTGCCAATGTTGCCTTAGTTTTTCCCACTATTGGTACTGTTTCACCATGTTCTGCATCTCTGTAACCCATGTTTCAACTGTCATCACACCCAAATCGTCGCCGCTTCGAGTACGCACAGACACAGTGCCTTCCTCTTTTTCACGTTCGCCAGCCACCAAAATGAATGGCACACGTTCCAAAGTGTGGGCGCGCACCTTATAGCCGACTTTCTCATTACGCAAGTCCGATTCTGCACGAAAGCCTGCTAAGCGCATTTTTTCAGCAATTTCTTGCACATATTCAGCCTGACTTTCGGAAATATTACACACCACAAGCTGCGTTGGAGCCAACCAAAAAGGAAATTTTCCTTCATGTTCTTCAATTAAGATACCAATAAAGCGTTCTAATGAACCCAAAATTGCACGATGCAACATCACTGGTGTGTGTTTTTTGTCATCTTGACCAATATATTCTGCACCCAAACGCCCAGGCATAGAGAAATCCACTTGAATTGTGCCACATTGCCAAACACGACCCAAACAATCTTTCAAAGAAAACTCGATTTTAGGCCCGTAAAAAGCGCCTTCGCCAGGATTTAGACCATATTCAATGTTTTTGTCCTGCAAAGCTTGGTGCAATGATGATTCAGCTTTATCCCACTGCTCATCCGTACCTACGCGTTGTTCAGGGCGATCGGATAAAAAGATAATCACATCTTCAAAACCGAATTTTTTATAGGTTGCATACACCAAATCAATAAAGTCGCCCACTTCATCCTGAATTTGATTTTCAGCACAAAAAATATGCGCATCATCCTGCACAAAATTACGCAACCGCATCAAACCATGCAAAGTGCCTGATGGTTCATTACGATGACACGAGCCAAATTCAGCCAAACGTAGCGGCAAATCACGGTAAGAATGCAAAGATTGGTTAAACACCTGCACATGGCAAGGGCAGTTCATCGGTTTGATGGCATATTCGCGGTTATCAGTACTGGTGGTAAACATATCATCGCGGAACTTTTCCCAATGACCTGATTTTTCCCAAAGTTTACGATCAACTACCTGCGGTGTTTTAATTTCTTGGTAGCCATTGTTTTGCATAACGCTACGAATTTCATTCTCAACCACTTGCCAAACCTGCCAGCCTTTAGGGTGCCAAAAAATCATGCCCGGTGCTTCTTCTTGCAGGTGAAACAAATCTAATTTTTTTGCCAATTTGCGGTGGTCACGCTTTTCAGCTTCTTCCAAGCGGAATAAATATGCTTTTAAATCATCTTTAGATGCCCAAGCGGTGCCATAAATACGGTGAAGCTGCTCATTTTCAGCATTACCTTCCCAATAAGCGCCAGAAACCTTCATCAATTTAAAGTGTTTTAATTTAGATGTGTTGGGCACATGAGGCCCACGGCATAAATCTGCCCATTCGCCTTGTTTATAAAGGCTCACCGCTTCCCCTTCAGGGATGCGTGCAATCAGCTTGGCTTTATAATGCTCACCCAACGCTTCAAAATGTTTGATGGCATCATCACGCGCCCATTCTTCACGAACAATAGGCAGCTTACGTTTAGTTATTTCCTTCATTTTCTGCTCAATCACTTTTAAGTCATCTGGCGTAAAAGCGCGCTCAAAAGCAAAATCGTAATAAAAACCATCTTCAATCACAGGGCCAATGGTCACTTGCGCCGCAGGGAAAACTTCTTGCACAGCCATCGCCAATAAATGCGCAGTGGAATGACGAATCACATCCAAAGCCTCATCTGATTTTTCAGTGATAAGAGCAACCTGATCACGGTCAGTTAACACAAACGATGCATCCACCACTTGCCCATTCACTTTGGCAGCAATCACAGCCCGCGCCAAACCTTCGCCAATATCCATCGCCAAATCAAAGGCGGTTGCGCCATCATTTAAAACACGGGAGGAACCATCAGGCAATTGAATATTCATGGGTATACCCTACTCTCTTTCATCATCCCCTATACGAGCAAGGGCTGATAGATGTGGTGATCAAACATTATCAAACGTAAATGGTAGGCTCGGGCGGTTTCGAACCGCCGACCCCCACCATGTCAAGGTGGGTCATAAAATTTAATCGGCATCAAAAAACGTTGCAAACACTAGCATTTTCTGGGGGCCGACTTCATTCTTAGCCTTGAAGAGGTTTAAAAGAGGTAGTAAAAATAATTTTCCACTATATAATTAAACCTAGCCTACGCATTCATTCTTTCGCGGCAGTTTAATAAGGAACATATCAATGGCAACCATTAAAACAGTTACTCACAAAGCAAGAATCAAAACGGTTGGCTCTAAAACAATAACTCTTCCACCTAAAACGGTATATAAAGTTAGGATTGATAAAGCAAACTACAAACGTGTAAATAGAACTTATGATAAAATAGCTATTGCGAAAAAAGATATTGCAATAATTGAAGCTGCTATGGATGCTGGAACATGGGACGAAGTTAAACAAGAAGCAATAAAAGCTGGTGACACCGTTCTTACCACCCTTATAGTAAAATATTTAAAAGATGTAAGCTCAAAGAAGAAAGGCGGTATTCAAACATTCAAATATGAAACAGCTACTTTAAATGAGATTGGCAGAAGCTCTATTGGTAAAATGGATATTTTTAAAATTCAAACTAGTCATATTGATTCTTTAAAAACTTTCTTATTAGAACGTCAGGATAAAGCAGAACTGGATGAAAATGGGGATGAGATACCAAGACCTGAATTAAAAGAAAATACAGTTAATCGTAAATTGACGGTGCTTCAAGGTCTTTTTACTCAAGCTAAATTAAGATGGAATTATAATGTAAACAACCCTGTTCGTGGAATGCTTTATAAAGATGCCGACAACGAGAGAAATCGGGAATTAGCAGAGTTTGAAATTGATGAAGTTAAAAGAGTCCTTGGAGAACTAAAAATAGTTGGAGGCAAAATAAAAAATCCCTACCCTCTCTTTCTTTTTGAAATTGCTATAGAGACAGGTGGTCGCCGTAGAGAGCTTTTTGAAAATACTTGGGGCAATGTAGATTTTGACAAAAGGGTTTTAACAATCCCTAAACCCATTGCCAAGTCTCGCAGGGAAAGAAAAATACCTTTAAGCCCGAAAGCTATAGAAGCCTTTCGTACTATATATGATAAAGACAAACCAAAACCAACAGACTTTCTTACACCAATTACTATAGATTCTTTCAAATCCGCTTGGCGCAGAGCAATGGGGAAGTGTGAAGTTCAGGATGTTAGATTTCACGATTCGCGCCATGTAGCAATTACAAACTTGGCTAAAGTTTACCCTCGCTGCCAAAGCTTGGCTAAAATTACTGGACACAGAAAGCTAGATACCCTTTTAAGGTATTATGATGAAACTGACAAAGAGCGAGTTGAACAGATGGATGAATTCCACAAGCCCAAACCTCAATAAATTGATGGTCGACTTTGAAATGGTTGACTACTATTTGGGCTTAAATAATGTGAAAATCATACACTGAGGCAACCGATGCTCTTCTATACAAAATTTATTGGAACCGAAATTAAGATGATGAAAGGAATAAGAGCATCCTCACCAGCGACCAGCACTAGGCTGAGACGGCTTCCTTATTTTTTAATTTCGCACATTGCTCCTCGGGAATTAACTGATTCAGTATCAAAGAAATAACATGGGTATTTACAGCATTACCTAAAGCCTTCATAGACTCTTCTACCGACGCAGGGAAATATTCAACGTCATCCATCGACTGAAGACGAGCACACTCTCTAATTGTCATATAACGATTCTCCCAAGGTATAATGGGCACCTGCGTTGTGGTCATCGCCACAAGTGATGGAGAAGTCGATGCCCTCTTAACTCGCAATCCTGATGCGCGAAACTGTAGTATATGCCGTGACAAATCTCTTTTTTCTCCTTGGCAATTCCACTCAAGTTTTTGCAAGCTGGGAGGGAAACTTGTGATTAGACCAACCCAATCACCAAGGTACTTTTTATTGCTATAATAAAACTCTCTATTCTGCCTAATGAAAGCCTTCTTCCACACAGGGAAATCCTTACCATTAGTGTCCGCATAGTTGGGCAAAGCTTCCATTATAGAAGCGCGTGACAAGCCCGCTAAAGACTGACCAAAAGGACCCGTGAACTTTTGTAACTCTTTAACGCTAAGTTCCGACAATGGCTGGTCGTACGAGTAAGTGCATCCAAATTCCATTGACCAAATAGGAAAAGATGGGAGCTTTAAGTCACATGGAATAAGGTCTAAGAACTGTTGCCACGCACTAATACAAGACTGCACTTGTGGAGGTAAAATCCTTGCACTGACTGGGTTTTGGTCAAGAACAGAGCGGATAGATAAATCTTCTTTCTTTGAATATGGTTCTGGCCAAGAAAAATAACCTAATCCATCCAAGCAACCTACTAAGTACATCCGCTCTCGAATTTGAGGAACTCCAAATTGGTGCGGCGACATTGTATGGCAATTAATATCATAGCCAACTTCTCTAAGTGCCGCGCAAACAGTTTCATATGTTCTTCCTTCATCATGCTTAACAAAGTGAGCCACATTTTCTAATATAAGGTATTTGGGGCGCTTGGCCTTCAGTATTTCAATGATATTAAAAAAAACCGTACCTCTCATACTGTCCTGTAACCCAGCTTGAGTTCCTGCTTTCGAAAAAGGCTGACATGGAAACCCCCCACAAAGTAAATCATGGTCAGGAATAGACACGGGGTCTACCTCCCTGATATCGCCAGAAGGCAATAGCCCAAAATTTTTCTCATACGTAAAGCGAAGTGACTCATTTATTTCAGATGCGAAAACACACTCTCCACCTAATGAAGATGCAGCCACATGAAAGCCTCCAAGACCTGAAAACAAATCAATAAACTTCATGCCACATCCAATGACTTAATCCAGTCAACTTTTCTGCCAAGCCATTTTTCCAACTCCGTTCGCAGTTCATCAGGAACCCAGTCCTGCTCATCTAAATTAACTCCAAGAATACGAGAGCGGTCAAACATTTCTGCCTGTGACATTAGAGACATGCTTGAAAAAGAACTCTCCTGCAAGTGAAATGGCGTCCAAAATGCCTTAGTTGGACGTTTTGACCAATCTATAACTTTAGTCCACAGGCTAAGGTTTGGTGTATCTAATTTACTTTTAAGGTCATGCCCACTTGCACATTGAGCCAACACTGTATTTCTACCTGACCTTAGGTCTGGGAAATCAGTCGTCCAAGCAATGTCTAGTCCTCCATCCTTCGCACTCTTAGAGACATATTTTTTAAATTTCTCTTCTGGCTCCATTTCTTCACATGCAAAATCTGCAAGCTTTTCCACGAGTTCCTTAAAAGATATGGTAGTACTCTTTGACCAACCAAAATCTCCCACTTTAAAACCTGTGAATCTACATTTTGCCGATACCAGACATAACTCTTCAAAAAGGCGGCCTTGAATACCATACTCGTTTTTATCTTTAATGTGCTTGTCCCAGTCTGGAAAGTACTTCTTAAGGTACAATAAAAGACAAAATGTGAACGCAGGAGTCTCATTCCACTCTTTAACCCTACGAGCCCTTCTCCCCTCAAATTTAATTGGAGAGTACTCACCTAAGCCCCACAGCTGACTTTCCAACTCACCCCATATTAAATCAAGGTATTCCAAGCACATAGATTCTGTACTATAAACATGTTCTTCGACTAAATAGTCTACAAAGTCTGCTTTTGAGAACACATCATCTTCACATAGCAATACGTTTACCAAAATCCAATCACAAACTATTTCATTCTTACAATTATGTGTTTTTGAAGACCACACAAAGCCTTCAGACAGCAACGGAAGCATTATTGCCCCTTAGATAATACGCTTGTAAGTGCATCCACCGCTTTTTTCAGCCTCAAAGATTTCTTAATTAACTCTTCCGAACCACTATAATAATATGCACGAGATAGCACTGTCTCAACTTCATTTAAAGCTCTACTCACACTTGTTATTAAATCATCCTCATGTGCTTTTGCCTTTCTTACAGCTTCATCAAAATCAGGGTCATCTGCGGTCTCTAAGTACTCTACACCTTCTTCGCTTGCAAGCACCTTACCAAATAAGCCTATGTTTCTAGAGTCACTAAACAGGGGAGCTTCGTCATGTGTTCCAAAAAGCCATTTTGCAAACTTCTTTAAATTATCTAAATGTTCTTGAGGAATAGGTTCATGCGTCAATTCAGGAATTGATACCACGTCAATATTTAAGTACTTCTTCACACCTGCTTCGCGAAGAGACAAGAATAGAACACTAAATTTCTTTTCTACTTTCTCTAGCTCTATTTCATCGTCGCCTTCCATTTGAAGAAGAATTTTATATGAAACGTAATTGCGACGAGCAGTATCAAGGCGCACGCCTATCTTTTGGGCGACATCTTTATATGAATCACCCGCATCAACCATATCCGCTATGTATTGAGCCTTCTCAGCTGCTCCCCATTCTTTGATACCTGTAACATGACGAAAACCTATATAGCTAATGACATCCTTTCTAGAACTCACCTCTATACATGGTACAGACTCAAAAAGGTCTGGCTGAGGTTGTATTTCATCAACCATCAACCCCCATTTCTTTGAAAATGGCTTGTCTTGAGCGGCAAGGTGAAGAAGCTTAAGGGCAGCCAACCGCCTATTCCCTTCAACAACAATAAGTTGCTCCGCTCCATATACCTCTTCTCTTACAACGATAATGGCTTCCTGAGGCCAAAAACCATTTTCCAGAAATGAAACTGCCAACTCATCCAATTTAAATTCAGTCATCAAATCAAGTATTACTTCTTGTGAAAACTCTTCAGACACATGTCTGCGACCCAAACGAGGGTTTTTAGGGTCAAGATAAAGGCTGTCTATCTCTATAAACTGCAAAGGTGATGGCTTAGAACCTGACATTGAATCCCCTAATGTTAATCACATAAATTAAACGCACATTACTATCTAATACTAATCTTGCATAGTAAAAGCCATTTTCAATTTGCCACACCCTCTAATTATTTAATCGTTTCACATATTCAATAATTAGCTTTTTTAGAGTTCGCTGGGAAAAACAACAAGTATCAACTATACCTATTAAACTAATACGTCTTAATCCCTTTATGCTCTATTGAAATTACAGCAGTTTTCTTTCTTACAACCTTCTTTTTCGGGGCTACATAATCACCTTGTTCACTTAGAGCCATTAAAATAATCCCTTTGCATTCAGCATGTTTTCTCATGCCATTTTTGCTTGTCCAAATCGCATCTGAATTTAAATGATAAACATTTGTAGTTCCTGCCTTGCTCACGCCCAAATAATTCCCTTTCTTTAGGATAGAGGTAGCGGCTGATATTCTACTTCGGCTCCTTTTAAACTTTTCTTCTAAAACCTTACTTGGGCAAACAACAGCATTAAATTCATCAATCTTTTCAGCTAAGAACATATAGATTTGGAGTGCTAGTACACTTTTCTTTGCTAAAGCCGCTATAGCAGCCGTTCCTTGCTTCCTGCTAACCTGAATAAAGTTAGAGTTCTTACCACTAGATATTGACATATTTTAAATCCCCCGAGACATATGCATCTCGATTAACGAGGCATCTTGTATTGGTTATTAGTAGCTTCATAAAAATAATTACTTAAACTATTTCCTATATAAACCAGCATATATAATAGTCTCTACCAAACTCATATAACTTGTGCCTCAAAACGAGACATATCTGTCTCGGTATAGGCGAGACACTTATAGCGGTTTTTACTACACTGGGAGTAGGTATTCTCTCTCTCGTTCTGAAAATGGTATAACACCAAACCCAAAGGGTTCGATACTGACATAAACTATAAGCAGGAAATTCTACGAATTTGAACTTTAGATACTGTCGCACTTCGTTTTGCCTTATAATAATAAAAAACCATTAAATCCCTTGGGATGTTATGATGAATTTCTTTAGAAATTTAGAATAAACAAATACAATAAGCAGGAAATTCTGCGAATTTGGACATTAAATAACTGCCGCACTTCGTTTTGCCTAAATGAAATAAGTGTAATCACGCACCAAACAGCCATAAGCAGAAGCCCAAGGGCTTCCGATTTAAAAGCATTTGAATTTCGGCAAGCCGACCAAACATGCTGTTTGGATTCGCTGTTTTTTAAATTTAGTAATCACGCTTCGCTAGTTGTGTCGCAAGCGACATGGGTACGCTACGCTATGTTGTGCTTGCAGCAGTCGCTTACGCTCCCTCGCTCTCGCTTGATAAATTCCTTTTTAACTAATTACATAAATAGTTATTTAAGGGCTTAATTAAAGTGACTTGTTGTTTGAAGCAGTGACTACATTAGTTCTGGTCCTTCTACGGCGCTTCCTGCCCTTCTGAGCGTCTACAGGCTTAGGTTTCACCTTGTATTTAGATAGGTTCTCGCTAGACCATCCCAGTGAAATTTTTTCCTCGGCTCCAATGCGTAGGAAGCTTGATTTTAAGGAACGTGTTTTTTTAGGACTCATATCAATCATAGAACCTGAGAATGACCTAACACATATAGCCACATGCCAATGTGCCATCCATTTCTTTTCACCATGATAATCCCTTAAGACTAAATGTCTGCTTGCAGTATAAAGGTGATTTGGAAAGTTCTCGTTCATAAATTTTTTGTAAAATCGAAGTTCAGCCTTTGGATTATTGTCAGCAAATGAAATCATCAATTTACAGGCTACCCTAGCAGATTTTTTCTCATTCCCTCTAGCCCTATTTGGTGCAAGGACTTGTTGAAACAGCTCAAGATATTCACGAATCTTTTTAGGGCTTGAAATGGACTTGGCAGGAGTGACTTTTTCAGTAGCTGAAATTTTGGACTTATACTCACCCACAGCAGCAATATACTGTAGGTGAGCATGGAAATTATCCTTGCACTTACTGAATGAAACCTTAACGCACATAGTACGGTTCGAACCTGTGAATGTTCTTAAAAAGCATAAGCTGAGTTGAAATTATCAACTCCCTATCTGGATGCTCTTCAATTTCTTTGAGCGTGAAGAAAACCTCATTGATATTTTGCCGAGCATAGAAAATGTTTTTAGGCTCATCTTTCGGGAATAAATCTCCCCCAGATAAACTCATGCACATCCATTCAGCGTAGAAAGTTAAATATTCACGATTGATACGAGCTTGATAATCTTCTATCTGCTTATCCGTAGCCATATCAATTTTGTTCCTTGGGAACCTTTCCAGTGATGTGTGGTCGAACTCAAATTTTTTGCCGCTCTTGGGGAATTTGAAGAACTCCATGAGAGTATGTGAAATTGGAAATTCCTCAGATTCATCCCCTAAAAGTGACTCACCACCATAAGTGGTCATGAGTTTAAATTGTAAAAATTCAAACCAAAAGTCCAAGCACATCATTTGTTCATTCTTTGAATTACGCATTGTTAATTCCCCCTTTTACACTAAATACAATGTAGTGGTGTAAAAACGAGTGCAGGATACGGGTTTCGATTGAAACCCTACTCTGGCAGGGGATAAATCCCCTACAACCCAACCATTTTCAATGGTTCATAAAAGATAAATTTGACTTTGGTGTCTTTGATTGTGTACAGGCTTATTAGAGGTATGAAATTATGTGTGAAGTGGAAAATTATTTTGAGGAACTAAAGATAAAAACAACGTTGGGTTTAGGCGAGTTGTTCAAAAAAAGAGGCATCGTTGACGGCGAGCAATCATTTATGATTGCGGATGGTTTAGGCATCATTATTGAAATTGAAAACCGCACGCTGTTAAGTATTGATGTTCGCAGTGCTAAGAAACTACCATCGGAATTTACGGCTTTTATTAGGGCAGGCGTGCAGGAAGGTTATGAAATTGCTTTGGTTGCTTACAGGATGGATGAGGAAGCAAAACGACAAGTTCTTTCTGGCGCAAGAAATGTAATCATCAACCTCAATGATTTTTAACAACATAGCCGCAGGCGTATGGCGTATTTGCTCGCAAATACACAACTAGCGAAGCTAACAGTTATTATTTAAAGTAGCGGAATCCAAACAGCATGTTTGGCACTAGGAGAAATCATGTCGCTGAGAAGAAATGCCTTTACCAAGAAGATTGAAAAATTCAATAATGATAACACTTTTGAAGATGGAAATGTTCACGAATTGATTGAGTATCTGATGGAACTTTTAGACAATATTGAAAACGTCTATGAGGTAGGTGATTGCATTGGTGATGGTGCAGCAGGTGCGAGAGTTGAGAGAACGATAGCTAAAGAAATTAAAGGATTAAAAGACGAAATCATGGATGATATGACGGCTAAAGAGTGGGATTCCTTTAGTGACATAGACAACCAATTAGATGCCGACATCCGTGAAATAATGGAACACTCTGAAGCGTATATTGATTGAAGGTAAAAGTATGTGATTGCTTTTATGTAGAAAGAAGGGGTTCCCCCCTTCTTCCACATGAATTACGCAACCAGCGGAAGCTCTTCAAGCCAAAGTTCCACGTCCTTTCGGAGCCAAATCAGTTTTTTTCCAAACTTGCGTACTGGTGGCATCTCATCATTTGCGCTCAAGCGATTATAAACAGTTTTGCTAGAAATCCCGAGGGTTTCAGCAAGCTCAGTAATATGCATCGTTAAATTATCATTCCTCAATATTAGTTCCTCCTTTATATCGAAGGTTCGAATCGAATTAACAACATCGAACGGCATAAAGAAGGTTCAGCCCAAAGAGTGACACGCAATTGGAGGGAACTGTAATATAATAATCCATAAAATAAATATTTTTCCATAATGAACCACTCCTGAATACCAAAAGAGGTTTAAAAGAGGTAGTAACATCGTTAAAAATCGGGAATTACAGGGAACTAACGGGAAATGAATATATGGCTGGTTTGTTTAAAACAGCCATATATTCATTCAAAATCGTGGTAGGCTCGGGCGGTTTCGAACCGCCGACCCCCACCATGTCAAGGTGGTGCTCTACCCCTGAGCTACGAGCCTATTACTTACCTGCCAACAAAGCAGGTCGCGCATTGTAGGAATAAGGTTTCACAAGGCAAGTTTTACTTATGTTCTGACTTATTTTTTTAAGGTTAATCATTTTAGGAGTCAATCGAACCTAGCCTATTGATTTTGTGCGAAAGCATTCTCAACTATCAACCACCCTAAAGTTTTGAGCATGCGTACTATAAGCTTCTATCTGCCCCTATAGCCTACTTGCTTTTGCCTTTTACTAATTTATGAAAGGGTCATACTGAAGTTCCCTTTTTTACCAGTTAAATAACATTCCCCATAAAATCATCAAACTTATTCGCCACGGTAAAACCAACATCCTCACCAATAGCCTTGAAGTGCTCTTTGCCACAATCTATTTTGGCTTTCTCGGTTGGGCGGAGAGCATCTGTAAATAAGCTGCCTTTAGTCTCAACCACGAAATAAAGCTTATCAGCACCATCACATTGCACCAAGACAGCCCAATCGGGGTTATAGCTACCTAGAGGGGTATCTACCTTGAACCATGCAGGAAGCTTGGCATACACCTTCACATCATCACTGCTCTCGAAGCTTTCAGCGAACTCCTGCTCAACATCAGAATCATAAATAACCTGCTCATAAACTGACTTCTCAGCTTTGAGCATATTTTTACTGAGATAGCCTGTTAGCTCATTCACTTCAAAAAGCTCTTGGGCATAGAAATGCTCATCCCCAATTTTTTCGTATTTGATACCATCGACAATGAAGTGACGCATCTGACGTTTGATAATGGCTGCAACTTCATCAATATACTTCTGAGGATTACTCTTGAATTTTTCTAGCTGGTCACTTTGAACAAGGATATCAACGATGGTTCTTCGGGTCAGGTTGGTTTCATTCTGAAGGTGACTAACCACATCAGGAAGAGCGAAATCCTTCACATCATAGACATAGACATTCTTTTTAGAGTCCACGCCTTCTAAACCACCACGCAGCACCTGAACCTTATCCTTTTCATAAACAAAGCGTGTCTTGCCTACCACAAGATTTTCATTGATTTCCTTGGCACACTTATCAATGAGGGATTGAACATCGAAGTCCACACGGAACGTTGTTTTGTACTTAATCCGCTCCCAAAGTGCCTTGAACTCTTCTCCAAGATAAACACTCTTGTTCAAGTTTACATTTTCACGTGTTCCAGCATCTTTAATATTGAGATTCCCAGCCACTTTTTTCAAAGCTGCGACAATCTGTTCGGCATGCTCCGTATGCTCAGCAGGAAGGTTGACCTGATTCGCTTTTAAATCCGCCTTCAGGCTATCATCAACCTTGCCTCTGTTATCAATATACCCCTGCTCATGCAGGTGGTTCCAGATAGCCTCTGAAGCCACAGTACCAAGGTATTCATCTTGATGGCTATCATTTTCAACTACGATATTTGCAAACATATGCTGTTCGACCACACCAAAGCGAATGCCTTCATCAGCTTCAATTTCTTTCTGTAGCTGCTTAACAAAATCCTCATACGACTCATTAGCCATCACGGTTAATGTATTTACATCAAAGCCATAAACCCGTTCACCATCCTGGTTGACTGCAATCCGCAAGCCACGCCCAATTTCCTGCCGCTTTTTCATGACGGAAGTAGTTTCATTCAATGTGCAAATCTGGAATACATTCGGGTTGTCCCAACCTTCTTTCAAAGCAGAATGAGAAAAGATAAATTTTAGTTTGGAATCAAAGCTGAGAAGCTTCTCTTTATCCTTCATTATCAGGTTGTAGGCACTGCCATCAGCCAGTGTTTTACCATCACCTGAAGACTCTTTTAGCAGGCTATTACCCTTGGAGTCTTTCTTCTTATCAATGGCAAAGTAGCCGTTATGAACCTCTTTAGGCAGTGATTCGAGGTCAACGCCTTCAAACAGAGAGTGATACTTTGGCTTTTTAATCAGTACAGCATATTCCTCTTCAAACATCTGGGCATATTTACCTTTTTGAGGATTTCCATCGTCATCATAGCTACGATAATTCGCCACTTTGTCGATAAAGAAAAGGCTCAATATCTTCAATCCTTTGGGGCGTAGCCTTAACTCTTTTTCAAGGTGCTCTTCAATCGTTTTTCGAATCTGCAAACGCTTGTACTCACCTTCATCCACACCACCAACAACCTGATTCAATTGAATCACATCGGGCATGCTGGTGAAATCAATATATTCGCTTCCAGGTTCACAATAAACATCGTTAATAACGTAACCATCATAGATGTCTCTGCCACCAGACAGGTCCAACAGGTCAGCACCACTCTTCACTTTCTTGGTGATGCGTTTTACCTGCCCATTCTGCATCGCATCAATTTCAATCTTGGCAGTATGCGTATTAATATCTACGGAAAGCAGTTTGATATATGCCTTATTATGTCCGTCCTGGACATGAATGGATGCCACTTCAATCTGCTTCACCAGCTTCTGTTCATACGCATCAATTGAATCCAGTTTATAAAGACGATTATGCTTATCTCTATGCGTTGCTGAATAACGAATTGTGCAAAGCGGATTCAATGAAGCGATTGCCTCTTTTGATTTGGATGTTGTATCCACACTCTGAGGTTCATCAATAATCACAATAGGATTGGTTGAACGGATAAATTCAATGGGTTTTGTACCGCTCAATTTATCTTGGGCACGATGGATGATGTTGGCTTTGGTTTCTTTTGATGGGTCAGAAAAACTTTTTCGGAAGGCATCAATATTAATCACCATAATCTGAATCGCATCATTGGTTGCAAAGCTTCTTACTTCACCAAGATTGGATGAGTCATACACAAAATAATCATATGGAACATTGTCATAATGCTCTTTAAAGTGTTCTTCAGTAATTTGAAGTGATTTATATACCCCTTCTTTAATCGCAATGGATGGCACAACAATAATAAATTTGGAGAAACCAAACCTGCGGTTCATTTCAAAGATAGAACGAAGGTAGACATAGGTTTTGCCTGTACCTGTTTCCATCTCAACCGTAAAATCTATTGAGCCAAGGCTATCGGACTGCTTTAAGCCATTGGTAAGTTGGACCTTCTGAACATTCGCCAGAATTTCATCATCCAACAGCTCTTTCTTATTACCAATACCCAGGTCAGATTGTTCCGATAGCATCTCCATCTGTACCTGCTTAATTGTTGGAACAGAGAAGTTGGTCTGCCTTGCTTCCTGCCCTTCAAATACGCCTAGAACCGCATTAATGGCATCATGTTGATATTCAAGGTCGGGGTTAAATTGAATTTTCATAACATGACCCCGTTGTTGCTTCTGGAGACTCCGCTAAAAACTTTGTGGATAAAATAATTGAATATACGCTCCACAAAGTTTTTTGTAGCTGGTGCAAACTCTACAAAAAGTTTCACACTATCGTCCTGCCTTCAGCAAGGTTTAGTAAGTCTGCAAAACAGAGTGTTGCCGCTCTGCGACCACTTCCAGCCTGCAGCTCTATCAATACACTTTCGTCTTTAAGCTGTCGCAATAAGCTCAAAGTAGTTTTCTCATGAATGCCATGCTCTGCTTTTAATTGAGCAGCACAATCCGAAGTCTTAAATATAGGCTTATTAAAAATCGCATCGAGCAGATAAACAGAATATTGCGAATGCGTTATTTCATGGATAATTCTTTTCATATCATCATACAATGATTGCATAGCCTTCACCTTCGCTGCATTTTCATCGGCTTGTTGGGCGATACCTTTTAAGAAAAATGCAATCCAGCCATTCCAGTCCTGATTAGAGGAAATAGCATTTAAAGCTGCATAATACTCATCACGATTCGTTTCCAAATACGCACTCAAATAGAACATGGGCGAAGCCAGTTTTTTCTTTTGGTACAGGAATAGTGGAATGAGCAAGCGTCCAATACGACCATTACCATCCAAGAATGGATGAATCAGCTCAAATTGAGCGTGTACCACTGCCATTTGCAGTAATGAATCAATATCATCGGATTGCACATAAGCAATCCATGCTTCCAAATCAGATTGCAGCGTAAGTGGAGACACTGGAACAAACGTAGCATCCTCAATTTCACAACCTGCCGCACCAATCCAGTTTTGCTTGATTCGGAATTCCCCAGGTGTTTTATCTTTACCACGAACACTATCAAGCAGTACGGCGTGAATCGCTTTGATAAGGGATAACGACATAGAGCGATGCTCAAGCTCTTCACTGGCAATAGACAATGCTTTGCGATAGTTGATGACCTCATGAATATCCTGAGTTTTTTGTTCATCCATTACCATACCAGCATCATGTTCAAGCACTTCATCGAGAGTGGCTTGTGTTCCTTCGATTTTAGAAGAAAGCACCGCCTCCTGTGTGGTAATCGGTGAAAGTAATACGGCAGGGTTCACGAGGCTCTGCAATAAACCATCATAACGGGCAAGGGCAGCATTGGCATTGCCTACCAAGCCAAAGAGCTGCTGATAATCAAGTTTTTCGAGGGGCAGTGTTTGAGGGATATAAGGCTGCATAATTCCTCCTATAAACTCTTCACATCTTCGATGTCATAGCGTTTAAGAATCTGGATGGCGTTGGTTTTCACTACATCATCTTTAAAGCCGTTATCTTTGAAAACTACGCGCATGACTTCAGGCTCAAGCTCTGCTTTGAGCTTGCCGATGCCTTCCACCACATCCAAGGTGATATTAGAATCCAAACAAATGACCAATGCTCCCAACCCAATAGAGAATACTTTTTTACCTTCAATCATTCGGGTTTCAATCGGAAGTGTTAGGTCTAAACCATATTTAAGAAGGATTTCATAGAGTACATCTTCTTCACTACGCTCTGTTTTAATATTGGATATGGAATCTTCCAACGACTGTTGAATATTGTCGAAATCAGCATCCCAAGGCTTGATGTTGGATGAATCAAGCTTGAGTACCTTAAAACCAAGGTCTCCATCATATTCAATGGCTTCTTCTTTGATTTTTACAGCAGCACGACGGATTCGTTCTTTACTAAGCTCTGCAATAGAAGATACCCCTGCCTTGAAGGGTTCAGTCTTTTCGCCACATTTTTCTGGGAGCTGCACCATAATATACTTTCGAGACTCGCCATCCTTCACATTAATATCCATCACTGCATGAGCTGTTGAACACGAGCCTGCAAAGAAATCTAATACAATATCTTCTGAGGTTTTTGCGAGGAATGGGATAAAGGATGTTAAAAACCGAACTGGTTTTGGGTTATCGAATGCTTTTTTGTACTCAGGAAACAATGGTCTAACATCATAAGAGCCTAGTCTTCCATCAAGTTCAACCACACTTGGAAGCTTCTCTTGGTATTCAGCTGCATATACCTTAAGTTCAATGATTTTATCGTGAGATGCTCCGTATAGAATCTTACCATCTGCTATTAAGGATTTCATAGTGTTTTCAGGAAACCTATAACCCATTAACGGTTCTTTGCATGGCATTCCTGTTTCTGGGTGAAGAACGTCATATCTATACCCTTCCTTTCCAGGGTTATGGACACTTTGGCTTCCAGTATATACTCCACCATGGTCTATATATTTATACCTATCAAGTGGCCATAGCTGAGGCTTGTGCTCACGAAACCATTGAGTATAGGCGACTTGAAGCTCATCCGCATTTTCATGTTGCTTTGACAGTTTATTTCCGATTTCTACCAGCACGTCTTTAATATCAGATACCGATGATTTCCAAACGGCTTCCACTTCACATCCATTCTTGCAATAAACCAAGACATACTCATGCTCAACAGCAATATTGGAAGGGTTGTTATCAGTGGCATTTTTCCATGCAATGCGTCCAAGGAAGTTTTCTTCGCCAAAGATTTCATCACATATTTTACTCAAGTTAGTCACTTCATTATCATCAATCGAAATAAAAATAACACCATCATCTCTTAACAGGTTTCTCGCAAGTTTCAGACGTGGATACATCATATTCAGCCAATTGGTATGATAACGCCCCATGGTTTCAGTGTTGGTTGAAAACTTATGTCCTTTATCATCCTTTTGACCTGTATATTTCAAATAGGTGTCGAGATTCTCCTGAAACTTGTCAGGATAGATAAATTCTTTACCTGTATTGTATGGCGGGTCGATATAAATCATCTTCACTTTTTTGTGATAGGACTTCTGGAGAAGCTTTAGTACTTCAAGGTTATCACCCTCGATAAATAGGTTCTGTGTATTATCCCAATCCACACTTTCTTCCATACACGGGCGAAGTGTTCCAGTTGAAGGTGCTTGAGCAATGCGGCGAGCTTGAGCTTTGCCGTGCCAATTGAAACTGTATCGCTCTTCACTGGTTTCCAGATATTCACCCAATGTTGCTTGCAGGGCATCAAAATCCACTTTTCCCTCGGTGAACACATCAGGAAATACCTCTTTCAGCTTCTCGATATTCTCTTTGACCATATCCATGCTGCTTCCATCTTCCTGCGTCAGTTTATCCATCGACATGTGTATCTCTCCCCAAACTCAAATCCATCATAGCTGCTCTTTCACCATCAAAATTAGCACGGGAAATCAGGGTCAAGTCTTAAATGTTGAATCATTGCCTCTCCCTCTGTCGCGTAATACAAATTTTCATTTATTCTTAAGGTTAAATACGCCTTCCCAATCTTCTTCAGGAGGGGTATGAATATATGTTTTTAAACGATTGAGCATCACCTCATACAAGCCATCATACGGACTCATCACTGATAGTTTAACCATCAACTTCAATGATTCATCGAATTGACCATCTCGCATCAAGCTCCATGCTTGCTCATACAGCCGACTTTCTTGAATTTCTTCGTCTGAAAGCTCGCTACGCTCAGCCATTGGCTGATACAAATCTACGGGCTGCGAGCGCCCCACCACACGTACGCGATCTACAAACCGAGCTGATACACGCTCTCGAGCCAACAAGTAGGTGTCTTTGCTCATCAAAATAGGCACACGGTACACCTTACACACACCCTCAAGGCGCGCGGCTAAATTCACATGGTCACCCATAATCGTGTAATTCATGCTTAGCTGCGTACCCATATTGCCAACGACCATAGGGCCACTATTAATACCAATCCTCACATGAACTTCTGGTAGCCCTTCAGCTTTCCACTCTTCCCGTAAAACCGCCAGCACCTTTTGTTGCCGCAAAGCTGCAATTACACAGCGCTCGGCGTGGTCTTGCAGGTCTATCGGCGCGCCAAAAAAGGAGATAATTGCATCACCTTCATATTTATCAATCGTACCGCCTTGCTCTAATAAAATATCACTCATCGCAGTCAAATAGCGATTAAGAAATGCTACCAGCTCTGAAGGGCTTAAATTTTCAGAAAACGTTGAAAAAGAAGCAATATCTGAGAAAAAAGCAGTCAGCTGTTTTTCTTCACCACCCAGCTTTAACGATTCTGGATGTTTTGCTAAGTTTTCCACCACAGATGGGGCTAAATAGTGTGAAAATGCTTTGTGAATAAATGCGCGTTTGCGCGACTCAATCACATAACCAAACAGTGTTGTTGGCACTGTGGTAAGCAACACTCCTATCAACAAATAGATTTCTTGAACCCAAATTTGGTGCGCTGAAAAAAGCCATTGCGCTGTTACTATCACCAACAACGGGAACCCAATAATACTTATGCCTTGGCTCAAAGCCGAGCGACCATACACCAAATAACCCGCCAACAAGCTTAAAAGTAATACTGCCAACAACTCCAATGCTTCAACACTAGGCGGCCTTTGCAGCTCCTCGCTATTTAAGATATTTGAAATCGCAACAGCATGGCCTTCCACCCCAGGAAACACAGGGTCAAAGGGTGTTGGGCGATAATCGTAAACACCGATGGCTGTTACGCCAAAAATGACCACTTTATCTTTCAGCTCGTCGCCTTGAATCCGGTCTTTTAAAATATCCGCCGCTGAAATATGTTTAAACGTCCGCCCTGGCCCGTAATGATTCAGCAGCATGCTGCCACCGTCGTCGGTCTGTATGGATAAAGGACCGAGGTTCACTTCTTCCACACCTAATTCGCCAACCACCACAGCCATATCTGGCCAGTCCAAAAACATGCGTAATGTCTGCATTGCCATACTGGGATACACAAAACCATTCAGCTCTGCCATCAAAGGAACATGTCGAACTGTGCCATCCTTATCTGGCGAAAAATTAAAAAAACCTATTGCTTCGGCAGCTTGAGTAAACCGCGGTAAATTTCCTTCAATTGCGGCGATATGAGGCATGCTCATCACGGCCTCTTTAGAAAATGTCGAGGTCATAGCAAGCGAATGCATTTCAGCAGCCTCTTGCTCTAACTTGCTACGCACCAAAGCAGGTGGGTTTGAGCCTTGGGCATAAAAAAAGTAACCCGGAACCAATCTATCCTTATATTTTCGCATAGTGCTTTCGAGCACAGCATCCACATCACCCAAAGTTCGATATGTTTTTAACCAATCTAGATGCTGTGCCATTGCATCATCTTGTTGATTGCCTTGGCTTAACAAACGCATTACTTCATCAACAGTGTTGGCCTGCTTTTCAGAAAAGACAATATCAAAGCCCAATGCTTTTGCGCCATATTGTCCCAATGTTTTATCCACAAGCTGAGCAATAACATCACGCGACCAAGGCCAACGACCCACTTCTGAAAGTGAGTTATCATCAACAGCAACGATCACGACCCTAGGGTCTGCTGGTATCGGCCCGCGAGCCTGAAAGCGGAGATCTAAAGATTTATATTCGAGTTGTTGTAAAGCGCTGGGTTTAACGATAGCTATGGCTAAAGCCGTTACTGCCATCAAGATAATCAGTGGCGCACCTAGCCACTTTGAATGTTGCTCTATAAATGCCGTGATTGCATGCAGCAAGGCTATCCTCCGTGCAGTGTTTCTCACACCCCAGCTAGAAAGTAGCTGTTACATCGACATCCTTCAAGCTTTTTACTCGGAAAAGGCTTTGGAAACTTGGCTTTATCGCCCACCCATTTGCTGAAGACGCTTCTTAATTTTTAATAACGCTTCGATCAAAACTGTATTCATTTCCTCAGTGTGCTCCACACCAAAACTAATACGCAAACTGCTTCTCGACTGATACTCAGGCACCCCCATTGCCATCAAGACATGTGAAGGGTCACGTTTCCCTGAAGAGCAGGCTGAGCCAGAAGCCACCGCAAAACCTGCTAAATCCATCTGCATGAGCAGTGTCTCTCCTTCTAAACCAGGAACACAAAACATACTGGTATTAGCCGTACGTTCGTGTGTTTGCCCAAAAAAACGCACATCTGGAATAACTGCCTTTAACTGCTCTTCAAAAGCATTTCGCAAACCTGTTACTTTGGTGTAATCAAGCTTACCCAAAGCCGCTGCAAAACCAACCGCACCAGCAACGTTTTCAGTGCCTGACCTACGCCCACGCTCTTGACCCCCACCAATCAGCAAGGGTTCCAAATGTAAACCACGACGCTCCACCAAGATACCAACACCACGAGGGCCGCCAATTTTATGCGCCGAGAAGCTGACAAAATCAGCATCCAATGATTTAAGGTTTACATCCAACTTACCTATGGCCTGCACAGCATCAACCAACAAGGGAATCTTGCGCTCCCGACACGCCTGACTCACCTCAAACACAGGCTGTACTACACCCGTTTCATTATTCGCCCACATCAAACAAGCAAGCTTGGTATCTTCAGTGCAAGCGCTGATAAATGTTTCCGAATCAATTCGGCCATCACTATCCGGTTTGACGATCGTATATGTCCAACCAGCATAACGTTTTGCCCACTGCTCGGCAGCCTGTAAAATGGCTGGATGTTCAATTGCTGAGAGCACGACATGCCCAGTTTGGGTTTGGGACATAATGCCCTGAATCACCATATTATTGGATTCAGTGCCTCCCGATGTCAAAACAATCTGACTTGATGCCACATCTAAAAACTTTGCCATCGCATCTCTAGCATCATCCAGCTTTCGCCTTGCATGACGCCCAGCCCAATGCAGACTTGAGGGGTTGCCATAGGCGCTGGTCACAACCTCTTGCATCGCAAGATTTACCTCAGGCAGTTGAGGGCATGTCGCATTATAATCAAAATAATATTGTTTCATGGTGCCTAGCTTAATGCTGAAAAAGTGTTTTTTCGACTGCCTCTAAAGTGTGCAAGTAATTTTTGTCCTCGCAGACATCTTGAATGGTTACTGTCTCTAAGAAAAAATTGATATGGTGCCCCAAAGCTGTCCATAAATTATGCGTATCACAGCGGCTTCCGCGATGGCAGCCGACCTCTTCACTTTTACACATTGTGGTTTGAATCGTCTCATTCACAGCATGCATAATATCAGAAATTTTAATTTCATTCGCGCTTTTAGCCAGTAAATATCCGCCACCTGGTCCTCGAATTGATTCAACCAAACCGCCTTCACGAAGCTTGCGAAACAATTGTTCAAGATAAGATAGTGAAATAAATTGGCGCTCAGAAATTGTAGCCAAGGTAATTGGGCCTTCATTTTGGTGGCCTGCCAAATCCACCATCGCAGAAACAGCGTAACGTCCTTTACTAGTTAATTGCATATAATCATACCTCACGGTCAATTTTAAGAGCCGCATATTGCTATACTTGACCAAATTAGTCAAGTTTAGGTGATTCAGATGTTTTGACCAAATGCTTCTGAGAAGTAAGACTCAGCCCATGCGTCCTGCTTATGCAACTATTCACTTGGGTCATTTGACCCACAACTACCATTTAATTTGTCAAATGGCTCAACAGAACCCTGTGATTGCCGTCATTAAAGCCAATGCCTACGGTCATGGCTTAATACCCGTCGGCCAAACTTTATACCAAGAAGGCTGCAGAGATTTTGCTGTCACTGATGCTGAAGAAGGCACATCTTTACGCGCTGAGATGAAAACAGATGCAAACATCATTCTGCTCTCTGGTTTGTTTGATCAAAACGATGCCCTATTGTGTCAGCAACATCAGCTTACACCTGTGATTAGTGAGTCTATCCAACTTCAACACCTTCTTCACGCCAATTTCATGGGTGAAGTATGGATTAAAGTCGACACTGGCATGTCTCGCATAGGTGTTGCTGATTTGAATCCATTCATAAAGCAGGTGCAAGATAGCCCAATCCATCTTGCTGGCATTATGTCCCACCTTGCTTGTGCAGACACTCCAGAACACCCTTTAAATCAGACGCAAATCGAAGCCTTTAAGCATATTCAGCGCAACACAAATGTAGCTGCATATAGCCTGCTTAATAGCGCAGGTATCATCGCTTTTTCTGACGTGGTCACAGGCGCTGTTCGCCCAGGCATTGCCCTGTATGGCATAGAGCCTATTCCTTCGCGCCCTATAGGCCTTAAACCTGTGATGCAATTGAGCAGCCGCGTTTTACAGGTTCGCCCCATCCAAGCTGGCGAAAGCGTTTCGTATGGGGCAACATGGTCTGCCAAGCAGGATATGCATGTCGCTGTTGTTGCTTTAGGTTACGCTGATGGATTGCCGCGACTATTATCCAATCAAAGCGAAGTCTTACACGCTTCGGGAAAACTGCCCATTGTGGGCAGAGTGTGCATGGACTATTGCTTGGTTGCTGCCAGCGAAAAACAGGTCCATGCTGGCGATGAAATCATTTTCTTTGGTTTTGATGATGCGCCATACGTCGATACTATCGCAAAACAATGCCAAAGCATTGCTTATGAAATATTTACGAGCATTAGCCCTCGGGTTGCACGTCGTTATATTGGAGAAACCTTATGAGCCAAGAAAATATCCAAACTATTTTAGAAGAAACTCGCGTCTTTAAGCCAGCACAATCTGATTCAGCCTTTGCTTGCATGGAAGATTGGCAAAAACAACGTGACGCATTTACAACTGATTTTGAGGGTACTTGGAGCACTTTAGCACAACAACATCTGCAATGGCAAAAGCCTTTCACACAAGTACTCAATGACAGCAAGCCGCCTTTTTACCGCTGGTTTGATGATGGCAATATCAATGTGTCAGAAAACTGCCTTGATCGGCATATCAACAATGGTTTAGGCGACCGCACGGCTATCATTTGGGAAGGTGAGCCGGGTGATGTGCGCAAAATTTCGTACAGCCAACTATTAGAAGAAGTCTGTCGCGCCGCCAACGGTCTGAAAGACCTTGGCATTGTAAAAGGAGATAGGGTCATCATTTACATGCCTATGATTCCTGAAGCAGCTATTGCCATGCTCGCTTGTTCACGTATTGGGGCAACCCACTCTGTCGTATTTGGTGCATTCTCAGCACAAGCTTTAAAAGACCGTATTGAAGATGCAGGGGCAAAAATTGTAATCACTGCGGATGGCGGATGGCGGCGCGGCGCTGTTTTTGGCTTAAAATCGAGTGTAGACGAAGCATTATCTGCGGGCTGCGGCAGCATTGAACACGTTTTAGTCGTCAAACGCGGGCAAAATGATATTCAATGGCAACAAGGGCGCGATATTGACTGGGCTGAATTGCTCAATAAACAACTCACAACTTGCGCCCCCACCACGATTGAAGCTGAGCACCCTCTTTTCATCTTATACACCTCAGGGTCTACAGGAAAACCCAAAGGCATTGTGCACAGCACTGGCGGCTATTTATTGTGGTCACACCTCACCATGTTATACAGCTTCGATTTCAAACCTGAATCTGATGTGTTTTGGTGTACGGCCGATGTCGGCTGGATTACTGGGCATTCATATTCTGTTTACGGCCCTTTATCCAATGGCGGCACAACAGTTATGTATGAAGGCGTGCCCACCTTCCCTGATGCTGGTCGATTATGGAAAATATGCCAAGATCATCACGTCTCCATATTTTACACTGCACCCACTGCTATTCGTGCTTTAAACAAAGCAGGTGACCAGTACCCCAATGCTTACGACCTTAGCACCTTGCGTGTTTTAGGCACTGTTGGTGAACCTATCAATCCAGAAGCTTGGATGTGGTATCATCAAGTGATTGGAGGTGGGCGCTGCCCTATTGTTGATACGTGGTGGCAAACTGAAACTGGCGGCCACATGTTGGCTCCCATGCCCTTTGCCACCCCTACAAAACCTGGTTCTGCTACCTTGCCCTTGCCTGGAGTGTTTGCAGAGATTGTAGACGAACACGGTGAACGTGTAACCGATGGTGGCGGCCTACTTGTGCTCACTAAACCTTGGCCATCTATGTTACGTGGTATTTGGAATGATGAGGCCCGTTTTATTGCGACCTATTGGCAAGAGTTTGCCGATAAAGGCTATTATTTAGCTGGCGATAGTGCTCGCAAAGATGCGGATGGTTATTTCTGGATTATGGGGCGGATTGATGATGTGCTTAATGTCGCAGGCCATCGCTTAGGCACTATGGAAATAGAGTCTGCACTTGTATCTCATGATGCTGTCGCAGAGGCGGCAGTTGTCGGGCGTCCAGATGCGATTAAAGGCGAAGGTATTTTTGCCTTTGTCATTCTCAAGACCGCCATCACAGAAGATTTGGAAAATGAGCTTCGTCAACATGTCAGCAAAGAAATTGGTGCTATTGCAAAACCTGATGTTATTCGCTTTACAGAAAATTTACCTAAAACACGGTCTGGCAAAATTATGCGCCGCTTGCTGCGCGATATTGCCGCAGGCAGAAGCATTACTTCCGACACCTCAACTTTAGAAGATCAGTCTGTCATCGCACAACTACAAGGTAAGAGCTCATCGTAACAGAACACTCTGTTTATCATGCTCCCATTGCTCGGTCATCTGCTGTTGGTCGCGTATATCTTACTGGGGTCGCGGTTACTTTATTGTTACTGCTTGCTTGGCATTTCTCCCTGCAAGCTGCCGCACACGATAAGGCTCGCCAACAAGTACGGCTTTGGATGCAATCAATGGGGGCAAGTGTTGAAAGTGTGCAGTTTCGTATGTTGCGCGGCGCCCTAACTATTCATAACATCAAAGTGCCTGTTCAAGGAAACCCTTTATTTATCAAGCGATTATCATTAAAGGGTAACCCTGCATCTATTGTCAGTGACAAACCACTATTGCAGCAAGTTGTCATCCAGCAACTCTCTTTGGATGCCTCTCATGCAAGCCAATCATGGCAAAATTTATCGCTTTCAATGCCGCCATCGCTTCAAAATATCTTTAATCATGCAAAGTTCATCACTGTTGAACAAGCAAACATTCAAAAAACTCATCATTTGCCAGCAATTTTGATCGAAAGCTTGCACGTCTCTGGCCCTGCTGATGCTAGACAGATAACAGCACACGGTTTTTTAGGAGACGCGCAAAACACTTGGAAAATGTCATACCATTTACCCCAAAACAAACAGATGCAAACTGGCGAAATCGCGTCTTTGTATCAAGATATTCAGAGCCAGTTAAAATGGTCAGGCTTGTGGGGTGACAAAAGCTTCATCCTCAGTTTACAGCAGTCTAACCCTAGTTTAAACACGTCGCTTAATGTCAGCACAAAACAAATAAAGCATCAGTGGCACACCTACTTTGATGCGGCTGACTGGCCAATCAATACGCTCGATATCCAAACCAATCTGACGGGAAAAGGGCATATCATTGGCACACCAAACCAATGGACACTATTAAGTGAACAAATACAATTATCAAAAACCAAACTGCCTCTCCACGATATGTTTATTGCACAGGTATTAGCAAAAGATATTAAAGCTCGCTCAAAAACAAAACGTATAGCCATCAAGCATTTAGACATTACCCAAGCGCTCATTACCCTTGATTCCGCAGCAGATTTATTGCCGCAAACACCTTGGACTTTAAACAGTAGTCATATCAATATGCATGGGCTTGAAGCCACTGTTTTATTTCAACATAGCCCTTTTAAAGTTCCAGCACTGAATGGAACTGCAAAACTTGATGCATCTGGACTTCAGTTTGATTTATCAAATCAAGTTGGCAGTCAACAATTTTGGCATATCCAAAGTGGCATCAATAATAGTGTGCACATTACGACACAACACACCCCTGTACTACGCCTCAGAAGCCTGTTGCCTGAACCCATTCGCCAAGCTGCCACAACTTTAGAAGGTGATGCCTTCATAGACCTTGCCACCCATCCACTTCAACAATGGGCGACCTCTGGGCAAGTTGACATTAAAAACCTTTCCCTTGCCTCTAAAAATCAAAATTTCAAAGCTCAAACCCTGCATTTTGATATCAAACGTGCCGATATCAATGGCATACATCAGTCATCATTGCTTGCAAACCGCTGGTTTATGCAGCTACCACTCACACCAAGACAGGCTTGGTCAAAACATTCACAGTGGGACGACTGGGCAAGCATCCCTTGGAGCATTCAAAATGCTCAACTTTTTAAAGGGGAAGTTGCCGTTGGTAACCAACAACAAACATGGTTCAGTGATGCACAGCTACATATTCAAAACTGGCAAGACGTTCGCCCAGCCAATCTGACATTTCAGGCAACTTTTGGCTTAGCGCCATTCTTGGCCAACATACGATTATCACCTAACCAACATCAAATGATGCAATGGGAAACAATCAAACTCAAAACACAGCATGCAAATTTACAGGCCTTGTCCAGCTGGTTACAAGTTTCATCTTTCCCTACTGTTGAAAAGGGACATATCAGCCTTCAGATTGAAGCCAAACGCAATAAACAACAAATGGCCGGACGCAGTCAGCTGGAATTCAATCAGTTTAAAGTATTATCTCGTCAAGGCCAAGATGACTTCCTTATTCAACAAACTGGCCAGTCTGGTCAACGCATCGTTGAACAACTTAGTCACAAACAAAAATTAAAATTAAACTTTCCTTTTGAAGATAAACCCGATGCAGATTGGAGCAGTAGTTTTGGTCAAAGCCTGCTGAAAAACATCAAGCTCGCACTTTCCAAAGTCAAAACGCAAAAAGAAGCACCTCCTATTCAAACTAAGCTTTTAGGTAGCTTTCGTATTCATCCAAAAAATTGGCTCTCCCAAAATGAACGTTCCCGTTTACGCAAAATTATTACTTCTGCACAACAAAGACGCCGCTGGCACATTGAACTTACCCCTGATTTAGGGACTGCTGATTTCACACCTGAAATTCAAAGCGAAATTTATTATACCCAAACCATTATCAAACGTTTTATGGCCAAACGTGGTATCAAAGCAGAGAATATTTATATCATCTCTGCGCAAGCCAAGCATAAAAGCACGAGTAGTGCTGGTGCAATTCACATCAACTTGGTGAAGTGATTTCCAATTAAACTCGCTCCACCAAGGAAAAGCTTGCATCAAACACACAAGCACACTAGAAATCGCCACTCTGAAAATAAGGGGGTTGTCATTTCTCTTATTTTTTAAGATGGCCTGATAGCTCAGTCGGTAGAGCAAGGGATTGAAAATCCCTGTGTCCATGGTTCGATTCCATGTCAGGCCACCATACAAATAAGGCGTTACGTTTTCGTAGCGCCTTTATTTTTTGGTCATTGCTTACCCTTCTTTGTAATAGTTAGGTACGACGGATGAATTTCTCTCTACCAGCATCACTATTTTACCGCGATTAACTCAATCGCATTGCCATCATCATCGAAAAAGAATAATGCATCTCTACCAGATTTGCTTTTGGTGTAAGCCAAGCCATGTTCATCCAGTTTGGCTATCATTTCCGTCAAATTTGAAACAGCCAATGCTATGTGTCGATAGCGACCACCATGTGCTGGTAGTTCGCTATTTGCATCAGGATTATCTAGCTTCATCAAATGCAACTGTTGCCCACCGCCAAGCTTAAAAAATAAACCCTCAAATTTTAAATCAGGGCGCGTATCACGCTCTAGCCCTAAAATATTGCCGTAGAAATGTGCTGCTTTGTCTAAATCGGCAACGATGATAGCCACGTGATGTAATGTTGGGCTCATATACTCATCCTTCTCACCAAATCTTGTGTAGAAATCACACGATCAATAAACAAAACACCATCCAGATGATCAATTTCATGTTGAATCACTCGCGCTTCAAATGCTTTGCTTGATAGCTCATGTCTCTGACCTTCAGCATCTTGGTAACGTACGGTAATGCTCCGCGCTCTAGGCACTGTGCCCACCCATTCAGGCACCGACAAACAACCTTCTCTACCCAACACTTCACCCTCTTGTGCAACAATTTCAGGGTTTACCATCAACAATCGCCCATGGTTTTTGCACGGGCGCAAAGCCAAAGTACAATCCACCACAATCACACGTTGCAACATGCCAAGTTGCGGTGCTGCAATACCTACTCCGCCAGGGCCTGCCAGCATGGAAGCTTCTAAATCTGCGAGCAGCGTTTGAAGCTGTGAATTAAAATCAGTTACAGGTTGTGAAATTTGCCGCAAACGCTCGTCGGGCAAAGTTAAAAGCGCTAACATAGACGAATTTACATCACACCATCATCAAGCTCATGAATTTCAATTGAAACAGCCAAGTCCAACGAAACTTTTTTAAGCTTAGTTTTAAGTTTAGCCAAAGCATCACCAGCCACAGCTTCAAGCGCCATCATATACAAATAACCACTGCCTGAAGGGCGCGAGCGGGTCGAAACATCTACAATGGATACATCCAGCGCTGCCATGGCATCCGTTACGGCAAAAACAATGCCTGGTTTATCTGCACCATTCACCGTGATAACACAATCTGGCTCTTGCGGGATATGTTCGGCTTCAGTATCGGCTAATATTTGCGATTGCACAGTGAGCCCAGTGCGCTGCTCAAGCTCAGACAAGGCTGCTTTTAAAGCGCCTAAACCATCTTTTTGTGCCAACTCAACAATCATCATCATGGTAAATCGGCCGCGCAGCACAGTCATCGAAGAGTCTTCAATATTGGCTTTAACGTGCAGCAAAGCCTCACTCACATCACGTACAATCCCTGCTCTATCTTTACCTGAAATGGATAATAACACTGATTGTTTCATCGCTTCACCTCTGTGGTTTAATCCTCATTTCTTTACTAGTGGGACACACCATCTCTTCGAATAACTTTGATAAAGGTTAACCATAAAATATAAATATCAAAGGAAAATGACTTTCTTTTCAAATATTCAACATCCAAAGCAACCTTTTCTGGAATAGGCAACTCATCACGCCCATTCACCTGCGCCCAGCCTGTTAGCCCTGGTTTGAGTAAATGCACACCTTGTTCTGTGCGCAGCGCAATCAAATCATCCTGATTAAATAATGCAGGGCGTGGCCCTACAAAACTCATATCACCTTTTAATATGCACCAGAGCTGTGGCAACTCATCCAAACTTGATTTGCGCAAAAAATCGCCAATGGGTGTCAGGGCACTTTTCGGGTCTTGCAGTAAATGCGTTGCCACAGCAGGTGTATCCACTTTCATGCTGCGAAACTTCGGCATTCTAAAAACCTTATTCTCTTTGCCTACACGATTTGACCAGTAAAGTGCGGCTCCTTTTGAGGTAAGGCATACTGCTAAACTCACCAACAATATTGGGATACTCAGAATAGCAGTGGCAAAACAGGCCAGCAGAATATCAAAGGTTCGTTTCATGCAAATAAGCCTCAGCTGTTTTTTTAAGCTGCTCATCCATCGTCACCACAGGTTTCCAACCAAGCAGATTCCTTGCCTTAGCACTATCCACTTGCAACGAGCCAAACAAACGGTTCGCCACATCACCTTTACCGATAACATTTGCCATAAACTGCATCAAACCAACAGGAATAGGCAATAACATCGCTTTTCTACCAAATGCTTTTGCAATTTTCCGCAATAACATGGCTGTTGAAACATCTTCACCATCTGAAATTAAAAATATCTCATTGGCTGCTTTGGGGTGATCAACACAAAGTCTGATAAAGCTCACCAAGTTATCAATCGCTACAAAGCTTCGTTTGTTATGCACTGCGCCAAACGGCAGTGGCATCCCCCTACTCATCCACTTCAACAAACTCCGAAAGTTTGCCTTCACACCTGGCCCATAGATAAGAGGCGGTCGAATAATCACCACCTCCAAACCTGTTTCCTCCGCCAGTGCCAGCAACCCTTGCTCCGCTTCTCTTTTTGAAGCCCCGTAAGGATCAGTAGTTATGTATGTATCATCTGGATTAAAAGGCCTGTCTTCCAGAGTGCTTTCACCATTGACTTTAATCGAACTGATAAAAATAAATCGTTTTGCACCTGCTTCAACAGTTTGTCGTGCTAAGTTAAGCGTACCGTCGACGTTCACCTTACGAAATTCTGCCAGAGGGTTGGCTGCATTATCCTGCATCACGTGCACCCGTGCTGCCGCATGAATCACTACTTCAACATTTTTCAATGCATGCGAATAATCCGTATTTGCAAGTAAATCACCTACTACAACTTGTTCTACCCCTGTCGGAAATTGATTGGACACATTTCTTACAGCAGCAACAACTTTCATATTCCCATCTATTCGAATATCACGGGCAGACGCTTTACCAACAAACCCTGTTCCACCTGTAATGAGAACATTCATGTCTTTAACGCTCTACTTTCAAGCATCCATGTTTCCAATTGTGAAACAAGCATGTCACGGTCAAAGTTCTTTTCATAAAATATCCGGGCATTTTTACCCATTTGCTCTCTTTCTTGCGCTTCGAGCTTACTCATCTGGAACACAGCATTTGCCAGCGCATTCACATCGCCCGAAGCAACTGCATAACCAGCTCCGCTTTCATCAATCACATCTGCACCAGCACCATTTAATGCGGCAACCACAGGGCGGCCACACGCTAAATAAGATTGTACTTTTCCTGGAATAGTTGTTGACATCGCAGGGTCATCTTTAAGCGTTACAAGCATCGTATCTGCCAATGAAAAATAAGCGGGCATGGCCGCCATTGGTCGGCTTCCCAGTACATGAACTTTTTCCAAAGAACGAATAACCACCTCGTTCTCCAGCCACCCTCGCTGACGTCCATCTCCCAAAAATACCCAGTGAATATCTTCTCCACTTAATTTTTCTGCAGCCTCAACAATGCTACCCAGAGATTGTGCCGCACCAAGATTTCCCGCAAACATCACAACAAAACCTGACTCTGGGATTTCTTGTCTTTCTTTAGCATCTTCGCGCAAGACCATGGGCTGGTATAGAACCTCTGCCCAATTGGGGAAATAATATAACTTCGATGGCTCTGCGCCTAAATTTTTCACAGGTTCAAAAAAACTTTTGGATTGGAGTAAAATATAATCGCACTTCTTGTAAATCCATATCACCATTTTTCCAACAGTCGACAATATACGTGGCGATTTTATTGCTCCAGTTGCAGAAAGCGACTCTGGCCATAAATCTTGCACCCAAAAAAGCATGGTCGCTTTTTTAAGTTTCGCCAACAAAATCGCTGGAATAGCAACCGTGACTGGTGATGGTTCAAAAGAAAAAACAACGTCAAATTTACCTTTTCTTAAAAACCATGGGCCAAGCAAACAAGCTGACACAACAAAAGAAAGGTAGTTGATTCCCAAGTGCCAGCCTTTGCTCTCTCGCCTTGCAAACAAAGGCACCCGAAAGACTGGTATGCCTTCGAAGTTTTCTTGTCGTCTAGACCACCAAGAATAACCAGCATAAACTTTACCTGCGGGATAATTTGGCATCCCCGTAAGCACTGTAACTTTATGACCTTTTGCATGTAAGGCTTGTGCTAAATCATTAATACGGAAGTTTTCAGGCCAAAAATACTGGGATACAATTAAAATATTCATAATGCTCTACAATTCTAACATAACTTAGCGTACTTCGTTATAGTACGTATAATTGGATTTATGTTTAACCATCCAACTTTTCATCTCCTTTAGCATTCCTTCATACTCAGGGACCGAATAAGCAAAATCGTGACGCGTACACAACAAGCTCTTATCTGCCGAATAAGCATCAAAGGGCTTAACCAACACTGCTTTTTCCCATACTTCAGCAAACAGTTTCAAAAGCTCAAACTTTGAAATTTTACCTGTAGGACACAAGTGAAAAAGCCCCGTAATATTTTGGCTCATCATAGCCTCCGTCGCTTTTGCAAGTTCTAATGTTGTCACTCCGCTCCAAAATGCTTTTGTATACCCGCTTACTTCTGAACCTTGCTTCAAAAACCAATCCAACAGACCTGTACCATTCAGCTTTAATTCAGGGCCAATAATTGAGGTTCGAATTGTAAGGTCTTTGTTATTTATCACTTCACCCAAAGATTTGGAACGTGCGTAATAGTCATCGCCATCACGAAAAGAGCTTTCGACATATTGACCTTTTTTTCCCGAGAAGACGCAGTCTGTGCTAATGTGAACCAACTTAAAATTTAATCTCGCACCAATTTCTGAAAGAAAGTGCGGCAAATAACTATTTAAAAGAATGGCTGAAGCTGTGTGTTTTTGTGCGTGTGCAACCAGAGCACCCACACAATTAATCACATATTTAGGCCGTTCGGCTTCAAGAAAAGTTTCAAGCGCAGAAAAGTCGGTGACATCTAAAACTTTATCTGCCCATTTGCTTGCCTGCCTAGCAATACCCACCACATCATACGCACCTGTAGCTCTTAGGTACTCAACCATGATGTGGCCCGCCATGCCCACTGATCCAAGAACAACAACTTTGTTTTTCATATTAATATTTTTTCCAAACTGTACGGTTAATATAATCAATATAACTCACAATAATGCGTACTGTTTTCTTTGACACATTATCTGCTTTGTAATCTTCAACCATATGAACCACATCAGGGTTTTCTGCATGCTGTGTTGTCACAATATCGATCGCACTTAGAATATCTTCGCTTTTTAACCCTGACATAATCAGCGTGCCCTCATCCATTCCCTCTGGCCGTTCATGGGCTTGGCGTATTGTAATAGCAGGGAAGCCAAGTATCGCAGATTCCTCTGTTATTGTACCACTATCTGAAATCGCACAATAAGCGTGTTTTTGAAGTGCTATGTAATCGAAAAAACCTAGCGGCTTCATAAATTCTATTATCGGATTAAATTTCTTCGTTGGCATTAACTCGAGTTTTTTTCTAGTTCGAGGATGGGTAGAAACTATCACACGTTTTTTGTATGTATCTGCAATAGTGTTCAATGAATCAAGAAGGTCATGAAAATTTTGTTCAGAGTCCACATTCTCTTCTCGGTGCGCACTCACAATAAAGAATTCTTTCTCTTTTAGTTCAAGTTGTTCAAGAATATTTGAACTATTAATATCACTTTCATAAAAGCTCAAAACTTCTCGCATCGATGACCCTGTTTTAATAACAGTTTCTGGCCTCAAACCTTCAGAAATAAGATACCTTCTTGCGTGCTCAGTCAACGTTAAGTTAATATCACTTAATTGGTCAACAATTTTTCGATTAATTTCTTCTGGCACTCTTTGATCAAAACACCGGTTTCCAGCTTCCATATGAAACACTGGGATTTTTCGGCGTTTTGCAGAAATCACCGCTAAACAACTGTTGGTATCACCATACAAAAGAACCGCATCTGGTTTAACCTCTGCTAACAGCTCATCTGACTTAGCAATAACATTACCAATTGTTTCAGCAGGTGTTTCGGCTGCCGCGTTTAAAAAAAAATCAGGTTTTTTGATACCCATTTCATTAAAAAACACTTCATTTAGCTCATAATCATAGTTCTGCCCACTATGTACTAAAATATGATTTGTATATTTCTCAAGTTCAGCAATAACACGGCTTAATTTAATAATTTCAGGCCTAGTACCAACTATCGTCATGACCTTTTTCATACAATGACTCCAAATTCTTTTAAGTCACTTTGTATTTCACGCAACTCCAACAACACCTTGCTTAACTCTTCTTGCGTAAGCTGTTGTGTATTATGTGAGTGATATTCACTCGCTTGTGTAACAACTTCTTCACCTTCTTCGAAATATTTTGAGTAGTTAAGATCCCTTACATCCGCAGGTATTCGATAATAATCCGCCATATCTTCCGCGGACACCATCTCTTCTCTAGTCAACAGTGCTTCATAGAGTTTTTCACCATGTCTAGTCCCTATAATTTTAATATTATGATTCGGGTGACCCAATAAAGTTACAAGAGCTTTTGCTAAGAGTTCTATTGTCGCCGCAGGTGCTTTCTGAACAAATATGTCTCCATTGTTGCCATGTTCAAATGCAAAAAGAACAAGCTCCACTGCTTGGTCTAAAGTCATCATAAAACGTGTCATCGCTGGATCTGTAATTGTAATCTCTTTACCGTTACGAATTTGATCAATAAAAAGTGGAATCACTGAACCTCGAGATGCCATAACATTCCCATAGCGGGTACAAGCAATCATTGTATCTTTTTCAGTAAGGTTGCGCGACTTTGCAACAGCAACTTTTTCCATCATTGCTTTAGAAACACCCATGGCGTTAATTGGATAAACAGCCTTGTCTGTACTAAGAACGATCACCTTTTTGACTTTTGCATTAATTGCACAGTTTAATACGTTCTCAGTTCCAATCACATTAGTTTGTACAGCTTGCATTGGATAAAACTCGCAAGACGGCACCTGCTTAAGTGCTGCTGCATGAAAAACATAATCTACGCCGCGCATGGCATCAATGATTGAGTTTACATCGCGCACATCACCAATATAAAATTTAAGCTTCGGATTGTCATACTTTTTACGCATATCATCTTGCTTCTTTTCGTCACGAGAGAAGATACGAATTTCTTTAATTTCAGTACCTAAAAATCGGCGCAATACAGCGTGGCCAAATGAACCTGTACCACCTGTAATTAATAAAGTCTTATCTTTAAACACTCATTTCTCCATCCATAAACCCAATATCCTAAGCCCTATTTAAGCATATTTCGTCATCCACCAACTCATTACTTACCTTTATTCGCCAAGTAATATTAAACTTCTATTTAAATATATCGTGCCAAAAAGCATATAACTCTCAATTGGGACATAACCAAAACTAGTAAAGTTTATAGGCAACCAGTTGCGCAGACAAGACGCACAATATGACATTCTTTTCACCCATATGATATACAGGAAATTCAATTAAGGACACCAGCAACCGTAACGTCATCATACTCAAAAATAAGATTAAAAAAACTTGGTAAAAACAAAACCCGATAATCTATAGTGATGGATGGCGTGGTGGCAACGGCTTGATTGATGCAGGCTACTCCCAAAATACTTTCGAGTGAACATGAGAGAATGAATTTACTCGATATCGTCATTATTGAGCTTCACCAAGCGTAGAGTGGCAATATTCTATTATTTTATATTTAAATACTTTTTTCTTCTCTATCTACGTCGAATACCTTGTCAAGAAAGCCCTGTGCATTAAGAATCTTAGCTTTTTCGTTCTTATCGCCCATAAAACGGCATACAGCTCTAGCAATTGACATTGCTGAATATGGATCAAAGCTTTCCGCTAGCTCAACGACGTCTCGCACATAGTCTAGTTCAGATGCTATAATAGGCAAACCTGCCTGCTGCGCTTCAAGCAAAGGCAAACCAAATGACTCAAGTATGGATGGAAATATCAACGACTGAGATTCAAGAAGTAAACCTTGGATATCATCAGAATAACCTACGTTTTTTATTTTTACACCATAGTTTTGCACAGCACGTTGAATTTCTGCAGACACTTCTGGAAAAGCACTATTTTGAACCGTTAAACATAGGCTAGGGAATTTATTTTGTTTGGCTAACTCTACCCATGCTTGAATAAGTTGATGGTGGTTTTTGTGAGGTTCACCAGATGCAACATAGATAAATTCATAACTTTTAGCTACTTTCTTCTGTTGTATTTTTTTATTATTAAATAAAGTCATAAAAGGAGCAATACTCACTGGTTGCGTTACAATTCCTTCGGCTAAGCTTTTCATTGTTTGCGTTTGCACAATAATATGATCTGCATTCTTGTGAAAGAAACGCAACCAAATACGTTCCATCGTTAAGCGGAGGTGAAGTTTAAGTGGCATTTTTTCCATTAACTTTTTTTCAACCAAATGTCGATTTTGAATAAAAACAGAAACATTAGATTTCAGTGGAAACATAGGCGGTAAGTTTCCAAAACATAAAACTTTATCCTGCTTCTTGGAAAGAACTTTTAGTAACCTTTCAGCTTGTAGCCTATGCCAAAATCTAGGTTGAATTCTATAACAGGAAAATCGCTTCAGAGCTTGTTCCTTCACGGGTAAGCGCTCATCAACGATAACAATTGACCCATCAGGTACCACACTCAAAAGGGCAGTCAACAAACTTAAACCTCCACCACAGTGAATACTTGGAGCATAAATCAATAACGTCATTTAAATTTAGCTACGACCATAAGAGTTTCACCACCAATTAAACGAACTCCAGCATCCTTATTAAATAAATATATAAATTTTCGTAGCATACCCATTAATTTTGTTTTCACTGATCTTTGCGGAGCAGAGAATGCAGCATTAGTATAGTTCCACGCTAATATTTCCATATCACACTCGTCCAGAAATTCCAGCGCTAACCCTTTTGTAAAAAAATGTATATGTCCTACTTTCCGCCTAACATGCAATAATGGACTCTCACGCAAAACACTTAAAACTGATAAATCCAGTGGAAAATGTATAACAACATGCTCTGAAAAAGGTTTAATATTGGATAAAAATTGATGCGGGTCAGAAATATGCTCCAGCACGTCAAGTAGTAATACAACATCATACTTTGTTTTATTTAAAGAAAAGAAGTCTCCCACATACAAATCAATTCCTTCTTCTCTTATTTTATGCCAAAATTTTTCAGCATCTGGTGCTATATCATAACCAGAGAGTTTTACACCTGGGTAATAACCTTTTAATGAAGAAAGAACACCCCCAGCACCACAACCCACTTCACATATTAATTTAGGATTAATATCAGCAGCAGCTAAAGTCTTCTCCACATGCATTGCCTTCCAAGGACTATCTTCAACATCCCATGAAGGGTTATTATTTAAATAATCTCTGGATAAATATCGTTTATTAATAACGTTCATTTTTTCACCTTTGAATTAAGAATGCTCCCCATTATTTCCCTACACAAAGACGACAGGTAGAAGCTCGTTAAATGTATATAAAAAAGCATAAGTGCTCCTCCCTTGGAAAGAGCCCCTGTTTTAACTTGAGCTAAATATCCTTCATGCAATGATGCGCGTGTGCTCTGTTTACTAATCCCTCCCTCTCTCATTTCAGTAACAATCAGAGGAACAAACTGTGCCTTCAAATTCTGGCCTAAGCGAAGATAGTGCTCATAATCCATGGCAATTTTGAAGCTTTTATCAAACAAACCAGTACGATCAAAATAGCTTCGAGTATGAAACGCTGCAGGGTGAGGGATATTCTGCTTCCGCCTTAAAGCTGACCATCGAAAAGGTCCGCCAATAAGATCACTCACAGGCTCTGCTGCTTCTGTTCGGCTCACAAGCTGAATTTGTCCATAGACAACATCATACTGGGTATATTGCAATAAATACGCTGACATTTCTCGCAACACACTATTCGAAGCTAGGTAATCATCTGCATTCAAAAAAATAATCCAGTGACCTTTAGCCTCAGCTATACCTTGGTTGAAAGCATCTGCAATACCCTGATCAGGCCGTGAATGATAATAACTAATATGCTTAAGATAAGGCTCAATGATTACTACAGTGCCATCTTTTGAGCCGCCATCAATAACAATATACTCAAAGTCATCAAAATCCTGAGCTATAACACTGGTAAGACAGGACTCGATAAACTCTTCAGCATCATAACAAACTGTAATGACAGAAATCAGAGGCTTTTCAGATAAAAGCTGCAAAATTCACATGCCCGTGCACAACAATCATTCCAACCACTATTTTCCACTCCTGATAAAACCATTGAAACACACTATATGAGCCTCATGCAATACATTACCAACACCTGTTGTCGGGAAGCAATCATCTACATGCAAACATGGCGAAGCACTACAGTCAGCACACAAACTCAAACCTGTTCCCCTATGGGGGCTCTAAAGCGATGCTCAATAGGCTCAGAAACATATCTGTGCACCAACCAGGATAATACTACACAACCTATAACATATAAGACAGTTTGATCACCCAAGATTGAGATTTCAAAATACTTCACTGCCCCGATCACAATAAGGTGACAAAGATAAATCGGATAAGACAACTCTCCAATCATCTGATCAAAATCATTATGTCTAAAATGGTCAAAAATAACAGGGATAAAAATAACCATCATCAAAAAGTAGGCAGCCATTCTAAACTGCATGCTACCTGCTATAGACTCAAACCATATGGTGCAACATGCTATTATAAACAGTGCTATCGGCCCCAGATACGCTGATCTTATACGCCCCTTCATCAACAGGTATAGACGGTGAGACAACATGCCTAGGCAAAACATCATCAATTCAGAAGGAAAAAATCGGTAGATCCACGGGTCAATCCGACCAAATGCCTGAAGAGTCAAGACCTTGATAAGCAGAGAAACAATCAAGAGAGCAATAATAATGTGCAATTTTCGGGAAAAAAACGGCACTATCAGATAAAAAATCAACTCAAGTGGCAACGTCCAAGCCTGAGGGATATAGTGATATTCATATAACTTTACCTCTTCGTTCTGAAAGTTTCCTGTAACGAAAAGCCCGTCAATCCCTGTTGAAAAAAACATCATCATGTCTGACCCAAAGATCATCGCATTGGAAACAAGCATCAGTATTAGCGTTCCTACACTAAAATTGCCATCAATCAGTTTCTCTAATTTGTTTTCTCCAAAAAAAAGAGTTGCTACCACTGCCAAAAGAAGAATTGTCCAATAGGTCGGAAAAATTCTCAAAAAACGATTGCGATAAAAGGCCATCGTTTTATCTGAGTACTTACTTTCCAATACCAGTGCCATATAAAAACCAGAAATAATGAAAAAAGCTTCTACCGCAACTAAACCACCGGCAAAGCTGGTGCCGGTTAAAACAAATGGCTCAGAGTGAGAAAACACAACAGATAAAGCCAAAAGAAGTCGAATTAGACCCAAACTATGTACCACCATCCACTTTTTCTTTTCAGTCAAAGAGTTCATCGCAAAACCTCAATCGTAGTACTGTACTAAGGCCGCGTTGAAATTCAATATCGGTATACTTAAGAGGGAAAATTAATCACCTTTTCTATGATCCCAAAGTGTATCGATTTTTTTTCGCAGCTCTGGATATACTGTGTTCCCATTATCACGATGACTATCCCAGACATAGATGAATTTCATTATATAATACGATACATAAGCTAATGATAGCGCAACCCCATCCCAGCCCAACATAAAACTTCGCCTACGGAAAATCACTGTAAATATAGACTTCAATATTTCAACAAATGAGCTTCTTAGTGCTTTCTTCTGGTCTGTTGATTTGTCGTATAGCGACTCGTATTTGTTATACCTCATCAGCCGACTAAAAAAATCATCACTATCTTTATGCGTACAGTGATATAGCAATGCATCACTGCTTATGAAAGGAATATCATAAACCTTATCACCTTCATAACTGAGTTCTCTATGAAGCTCTCCGCTAAGCTTCAAAGCAGTTCTTCGCATTAAGGTATGTTTACGCACTGCTGTCCATGGAGAATTTTGGCTTTTAATACCAAATGAATACATACCATAAGGCATTCCAATAACATCATAGCGAAAACTGCTGTCTAAAGTTAGCTCCACAATCTTATCGACCAAATCAGGGTGAATGAGAGTAGATGCCGTTGCTACAAGCACCCACTCACAGGAACCTCTCCCAGAAATATTTCCAATAAAATTTTCGCTTGCATCACAATAAGGAACTGCTATCACTTCAGCCGTGTATTTTTCAGCAATTTCACGAGTACGATCTGTAGACTGTTTATCAAAAACGAACAGCTCATCAGCCCAAGAAAAACTTTTTAAACAAGATTCAATACGCTCCTCTTCATTATACACTTCCAGATAAACCGATACATTTGATTTAGAAATATTTGAAGTTTTTTCATTCTTTAACTGCATAATTCACCTTGAAACACTCACAATACTAAAGCACTATTGCTGTGTATTTTTTTTAAAACACCAATACATATAAGCCACCACTAACCACTGTGAAACTAACAGCGGCACTCCAATAGTGACCAGTGAAATCTGATTGACCCAGTATAACAAAACAAAGCTCACAACCATAGACAAAAGGCCAACTGTAGATGATGAAATAATTTTTTTCGTATGCGCTGTTAAGGTGATATGGATGGACAGCGCCCCTATAAACAATGTTCCTGCATCCGTAACAACTCCAAATAGCAATAGCCTCCAATGCTCTTCGAAAATAGCACTGGCCAGAGCTGCTACCAGATAATCACCAACCATATATGACCCCAATGCAACAACCAGCGTCACAACTGCAGCTCCTTTCAGGTATGTTCCTGTATATTTTCCTCCAGTCTTGTAAATCAAAGGCGTAAACTGCTGACTATAGATTAGTGAAGCAGCACCAATTGCCGCACTACCAATGCTAGCTAATGTTGCAAAAATACCAACTTCTTCAGCATAACCCAATGGAACTAGAATTAACCTGTACCCTTGAAGCTGTAACCAGTTACAAACCGCTCCGATGGAAAATGGATATGAAAACGAAAACACCTCTTTGGAACAAACAACATGGTCTGTAGTAGATAAAAAAATCCGATGCTTCAGAGTCCTAAAAAACAGATATATGGCAGACACCAGTAAAGAAACAATCCATGCAATAATAAGAAACACTTCATCAGCAATAAAATATTGTATCAAAAAGAAAAAGAGCAGTACCTTAAGGACTGCTTCCTGAACAAAACTTACGGATACGCAATTCCTATATTCAAGATTATTTAATGTATTCCTCAAAGCCTGGACAACATAGAGTAATAAAGACAATACAGCTGCGAGTAAGAGATGAATTACATAATATTGGGCAACTGTCATACAGATAGCAATAAGTAGGCTGGCGAACACCAAGTACCCCCCTACCATTCTCCCATTAAAATTCAATAACGAGCGGGCACCGCCATATTCTGAGATAACCCTAGAAAGGTTAGCCTGTTGATAATAATCTATTGGAACAAAAAGCAGTGCGTTGGCTGAATATGAAACAGTCAGCAGGAAAAAGTATATCCCCAACTGCTCCGCATGCAGATTATTGGTATATAAACTGATATTAATCAATTGGAAAATTATCACCAACGCTCTCGCGGAGATATTAAAGCTTAAAGTGAGGTTTAGAGCTTTGAAATCCATTAAATCTAACTCACCTGTATTGCATAAAATTCAAACTGCCGAGTCATCATAACTTCCCATATCATAGCTTAGAATCCTAACATGACTCAATAAAAAAATACAAAGTTCTACCAAACACAAAAATAACTTACTCGACTGATGACCTATGTAAGAACACATCATCATAATAACCAATTCTCGAAACAAATACATAACCTTTTGATTGTAAAAAAACTCTGATATCATCTGAGCCAAGCAAATTTTTAGAGTTATTTTCTATGACAAAACATTTGATAAACACCCTTTCAAAATTGATACCTTCTAGCACGCTCATCTCTAGGCCTTCCACATCAATAGATACAAGTAACACCTCTTTAACCTGATTCTCATCAAGAATCGATGCAAGCGTTACACATGGCACATCCCGCTGAGAATACTCAATATCTCCAGCTTTAGCGTTAATCTCACCGATGGTACTAAACATATCATTATAGACGGCATTTCCTTCAGGGATATTTAAAGTAACCGTGCAAGCAACGTTACCCAATGCCGTGGCAATAAAATTTGCCTCTGGTCTAAGTTCTTTCCATAAGATTCTATATTCTTCAATGGGATCTATCGCGATAGTTTTACACCGAAGAATTTTTTCAAAAAAGAATGAGTTGGAAAACTTCTCAGGATGATTACATCCGACATCGATGACATAGCTCCCAAAACCACTTCTTATAGAATCAAATAATAGCGCTGATAAATACAGGTCTTGTCCTTCCTGAGAATAGTATGTGCCAGTCGTAAGAGGCTTAACAATCATCACCTTAGGGTACTTTCGACGAAATCTAATGAGATCGACCTTGCGTTTCAGCCAATTTAATATCCTGAACATAACATCTCCTTTAGAAACATAGTGAAACATAAAGTCAGACATTCAATCCAACTCAAACTCACTGATCATACCACCAATGGATGCCCAGCAAGGTTTATATCCAAAACCAGTCATAAATCTCATTTATTTGGGAAATGATTGAATTTTCTCTTGATGCTTTTTTCATCTTAAAAGCACCTTCTCTACTCTATCAATTCCTTATCTTATCTCTCAAAATTTGCTTCGAAACTAAATACGGTTTATTTCTCCCAGCAAAGCCCGTAGAGGTAGCAACTCAATAACTTCACCGTCCAACAACGTTGTTTTACATATGCCACATTGTCCATTCTTACAGCTATATTCAAAAGTGTTGCCTGAATGTAGCGCGCTATTGAGAATGGCCTGCTCTTCGATCCCATTCACCTGCAGCTTTTCTACGGTCTTTATAATCATTAACGTTGTTTCTGAATTTTCATGATACTTTCAACGCTTTGCTTGCGCACAATTTGCATGCGCTCTTCATTTATAAGCGCCATACGCTGAATCCTGCTGCAGTTAGGTTATCCCTATTAAAAGCTGACTTTATATCCATGAAAGGCGCACCTTTTTCTACTTTGTTTACCAATACACTTAAGTTTAAATTAATAATTTCACTGTGTGCTACTGCAGCCACTATCGCATCCACACTCGAAACCTGATCTAGAGCCACCAAATCAAGAGAGTACTCTTGCTTAGCTTGCTCTGCATTAGCTACTGGGTCAAAAACAATGGCGTTCACGCCATAAGATTCAAGATCTCGAATCACATCAATCACTCGCGAGTTTCTTAAGTCCTCACAATTTTCTTTAAATGTTAAACCTAGGATTAAAACATTTGCTCCTTTAATTTTACGATCAGCTTCAATCATTTTTTTAATCGTTTTACCAGCAATGAATTTGCCCATCCCATCATTAATTTGTCTGCCTGATAAAATAACATCTGGCTGATAACCCATCATTTCTGCTTTGTAGGTCAAATAATACGGGTCCACGCCAATGCAATGCCCACCAACTAATCCTGGTCGAAATGGCAAGAAATTCCATTTTGATCCTGCCGCTTCCAGCACATCCAAGGTATCAATCTCCATTGTATCAAACACAACTGCCAACTCATTCATCAAGGCAATATTGAGGTCACGTTGTGTATTTTCAATAACTTTCGCTGCTTCAGCAACTTTAATTGTTGGTGCGCGGTAAACTCCTGCCTCAATAATCTGTTCATAAAGCTTTGCCACTTCATTTAAAGTTTTCTCATCTTGTCCAGAGACTACTTTAACAATTGTTTCAAGCCTGTGTACTTTATCACCTGGGTTCACACGTTCTGGTGAGTAACCAACTCTAAAGCCTTCCCCACATTTGAAACCTGATTCTTCCTCTAAAATAGGCACGCATACATCTTCAGTAACGCCAGGATAGACAGTTGACTCAAAAACAATAACCGCACCTTGCTTGATATTTCTACCTACAGCTTTAGTTGCACTTATCACTGGACCTAGATCAGGCTGGTGGGCGTTATCAACTGGTGTTGGAACTGCCACGATAACATAATCAGCCTTAGAAAGGCTTGCCTCATCAGTAGTATATGCAAGCTTCTCTGCCAAGGTAAACAGGCTATCCTCCATTTCCCCCGTAGGGTCAAAGCCCTTGGTATACGCATTTATTTTTGCTTTGGATACTTCAAAACCAATCGTAGGGCTCACTCTTCCAAATGCCAATGCCAAAGGCAGACCAACATAGCCCAAACCAACGATGGCTACAGTTTTTTCTGCTATGCTAATCTTATTCATAAGTTATATTTTATTCCTTTGAATCATCTCAGGCGCATTAATCACTTAACTTAACCCAAAAAAGAGAGCGCATCATATTTCTCAGTCTGCCAACACACATAAAAGCAGGCGCAATAAATGCGCCTGCTTTGTTCATTTTAAATTTTATTCAGGCTTCACTGCTTCAACAGTCAAGTTGACTTTAAGTTTCTCAAGTTTCTTTACGCCGATACCTTTAATTGCGGTTAAACTCGACAGACTTGAGAACGCTCCATTTTGCTTACGGTATTCAATAATAGCAGCAGCTGTTTTCGGCCCAATGCCTTTTACTTCCTGCAACTGCTCTACACTTGCTGTATTTACATTAATCGTATCCGCAGCGTATGCTTCTCCCCCAATAAAAATAGAAGCTAGTATTGTGAAGACCCATAATATACTTTTCATAATCCCCTCCCTTGGTGATTGATTGTGATTGAACTGCTTCCAAAGCATAGAGCATCAAAACACTGCAATCAAGGTCACCGCTCACTTTTATGGAAAGTAGAGGTTTGCTTCACCTCTTTAACTTAAAGGGCTACTTGGTCGTTGCCAGCTCAACTTTTCCTCAGATTCAATAGATACGCGCATCACCAAACCAAGCGCCACCAACATGCTTAGCAGTGCAGAACCACCATAGCTGATAAATGGTAAAGGTACGCCAACCACAGGCAGCATTCCTGAAACCATGCCTATATTCACAAAGATATACAGAAAGAAAATTGCCGCAATACCCACGCAAGTTAACCCTGCGAAACGGCTGTGTGCCCGCAAAGCCAGCACTAAAATTCTTGCTATCAATATGCCATAAAGTAAGAATAAAACTGCCGTTGCAATCAAACCACCCTCTTCAGCAAGCACGGCAAAAATAAAGTCCGTATGTTGCTCAGGCAAAAAATGGAGTCTTGATTGACTTCCTTCTAGGTAACCTTTGCCAAATAGCCCTCCTGAACCAATCGCAATTGATGATTGAATCACGTGGTATCCAGCACCTAAAGGGTCTGACTCTGGGTTTAGAAAACTCAGGACCCTGCTTTTTTGATAATCATGCATATTGTGCCATAATCCATATGCTGCAAAAGGGCTTGCTGCCACCAACCCTGCAAACCATTTCCAAGGAAAACCTGCCGCCAAAATAATAGCCGTTGCCGCTAGCAACAACACTAAAGATGTCCCTAAATCTGGTTGTATCACAATTAATCCAGCAGGCACCAATGAGCAGACCAGCGCCACACTCAAATTGCGCATCGATGAGGCTTCTCGCATCGCAAACCAATAGGCCAATAATAGAATCAACGCCCACTTCATAAGCTCTGACGGCTGCATATTAACCACACCAAGGTTTAACCAGCGTCGTGCTCCCATTTGTACATCGCCAAAAAAAGGAACCAAAGCTAACGTAAGCAGTGCAAACAAATACATTGGCCACACCAATAACCCTATCAGCCGAATCGGAACAAAGCACATCGCTAGAAATGCACTTAAACCTATCAACCAATAGATACCTTGCTTGTACCATACACCCAAATCACCTGCATGTACTGCTGCATATAATGTTAACATGCCAATCAGTGCCAAGCTCAATAAACAAAATAGTAAAATTTGGTCCATACGGCGCAAGGTATCCATTACTGCAACACCTTGTGTTTATCTGCCCAAGCATCCACTACCGCTCTGGCAACAGGAGCCGCAGAGCTACCCCCATGCCCCCCATGCTCAACAAACACGGCCACTGCAATTTCAGGGTTTTCAAATGGCGCATAACCCATAAACCATGCATGATCTTGGTACTGTGCTTTATCTGAAAAAGTTCGTGACTCATCTTCAGACATCATCACCACTTGTGCCGTGCCAGTTTTACCTGCTACAGTCCAGTGCGCCCTTGATAAGGCATAATGAGCCGTACCTGTAGGGCTCGCCACCACATCGCGCATAGCTTGTCTTACAGCTTTCAAATATTCAGGTTTCACATTCAACTGGCGCACAACCTTCACTTGCTCATTTTTTTCTAATAATGGTGTTAAAATTGTGCCGCCATTCGCAATGGCAGCTGCAAATCGCGCCATTTGAACGGGCGTTACTGTGACAGCTCCTTGCCCAATAGCTGTAATCATTGTTTCCCCACGGTACCAATTCTGTCTTCTTCCTTCAGGCTTATCTTTTGGCAAAATGCCTTTAGCTTCAGGCGGCAAGTTAATCCCTGTGCGCTCGCCAAATCCCCATTTAGAGGCTTCTGCTGTTAAACGCTGCATACCTAACTCATCACCCATCTCATAAAAAAAAACGTCACATGAATGGACCAATGCATCATGTAAATCAACTGTGCCATGCCCTTTTTTCTTCCAACATCTTATTTTACGGTCGGCAAGTTCGATGTACCCTGGGCACTGTGTGCTGCCATTTGATAAACGTACTCCGGCGTTCAAACCTGCAAAACTTGTTACCATCTTCATGGTTGATGCTGGTGGGTAAGCTGCCTGCGTTGTTCTATTCAATAGTGGGCGAGCGCTATCATTTAACCATGCCTCCCACTGTTTTGTTTCAAGTCCTGTAATAAATTTATTACTATCGTAACCAGGCTGACTTAAAAGGGTCAAAACTTCACCAGTGTGTACATCCATCACCACAACTGCACCCGTTCGCTCCCCTAAAGCTTTGGCTGCTACTTTCTGTAATTCAACATCTATACTTAGCTGGATATTTGTGCCAATTGTTGGCGCAACTGTCTTCAGCACAGCAATACGTCTTCCCGTTGCATCCACTTCTTCGTGTTTATAGCCTAATTTACCATGCAGACGTGCCTCTAATATACGCTCTAACCCACTTCGTCCAACGTATTCCGTGCGTAAATAGCCCTCTTGAATATCCACGTCCCGCACCAACTGTAAATAACCCACCATATGTGCGGTATCCAAAGCATACGGGTAGTAACGATGTGTACTGGCTACGACATCCACTCCCGAAAAATGATGTAACCTTGCCGAAAGTGGTGCAACCTTCGACCAAGGTAGTTGATCCATCAATAAAACTGCTCGATCTGATCTAGAGCCTAAAACCAGTTTTTTCATTCTTTTGATTTTATCGTCTGACCAACCCAACCATTTTTGTAGCGCCTTAAAAGTTAGTTCTATATCTTCTACACGTTCTGGAATTAGTGTCACTTGATATGAAACTTCATTAACCGCTAAACCTTGCCCAAACCGGTCCACCATCACACCACGCGTTGGTAAAATTGGAGAAATATGGATACGGTTGTCTTCAGATTGCGTAAAATGTTTCGAATATTGAACCCATTGCAACTGCACCATTCGCCCAAACAGAATCAATATCATGCATAACAATATGCCTATAAAAAGATAAATACGCTGATCATAACGCTGACGAATATCAAGCTGGCTCCACATAAACCCTCTCTTTACGCGTCGAAAGCAGCGACCATATCCATACCGTTAGCATCATCGTTAACAAACAGCTCCAAACATCTAAACCTGCAATAAATAATGATAGGTAGGCAACCAGAAGAGATATCCAGCGTTGAGGCTGCCCAGGGCCCAAACGTTTGTCTGCATAAAACAAAAACACCGTAATAAGTAAAAAATAAGGGAAACTCGTCCAAATAGACCAATAAAAAATTACATCGTGAAACCAAATGCTCGGTAAAACCCAAAACCATGACTTACGAAGGCTCACTAAAGCTGCCAGTAAAATAGCAAAGCTCCAATCAGGTTGTGCGCTTGCACTTGCAAAGCTTAAGCTGAGAAGTAAGCCTAGCAATGAACATAATAATAGCAGTGGTGTTAACATATATAAAAAACGTTCACCGCGATTGAACGCGACGAGCAACTGCTAACCAGGCATCCCTTTGCCAATAAGCTGCTGGCCTAGCGATAACCTCCGCAAAAACACCGCCTTCAACTTGCTTAACCTCTTCAACAACCGCAATCGGCAAACCAGCTGGAAACAAGCCACCAGCACCACTTGTCAGCAAAATATCGCCAACTTGGGGGGCTTTGGTTAGCGGAATAAAATCAACCAGTAAATGTGCGCCATCACCTCGTACCAAACCTGCCAAATCACTATTTTCCATCGTCACTGGCACAGCAAGCGATGCATCAAGAATTGTGCGCACAACAGCATATTCAGAACCCGCGTGATCAATTAAGCCCACCACACCCTCGTGTGAAACCACAACATCATCATCGTTGACACGCTCTGTTTGAATCATCAAACGTCTGCTTTTTGCTTCTAACCCTCGACTCATCACACGGGCAGCATGCCACATATAACCATCAATTTGTGTAATACTAAGCAACTGCCTAAGTTGTGTGTTTTCTGTGCGCAGTGCAGTAAGCTCTAACTTTAGAGCTTGCTGTTTCAGTGTCGTTTGTTGTAACAATTGATATTGGTTTTGCAGTTCATCCGCTTTTTTAAACCATAGTAAAAAATCTTGCGTCCATTGCGCTGGTGTTTGTACCACATGTAATAGTGGTGCAATTGCAATACTTAATTTTTGACCAACTGGAAATTTAAAAGATAAAACCAGCACAATTAAAAAAAGTGCAAGCACCCATAGCTGGGCGCTTTTAGACCGTGAGTAATTCCTTAAACTCATTCTTCAAACAAAACGCCACGCATTTTGTCTAATTCTTCAAGTACTCTACCACTGCCCAAGACCACACAATTTAGAGGGTTTTCAGCAACCGTAACAGGTAATCCTGTTTCATCACGCAGCAATGTATCAAGGCCTGTCAACAAAGCACCTCCACCTGTCAGCACAATGCCTTTGTCCACGATATCAGCTGACAATTCAGGTGGTGTTTGCTCAAGACAAACTTTTACACCTTCAACAATCGCATTTACTGGCTCAATCAAGGCCTCTAAGATATCAGAGTCGTCCAGCAGTAAATTTTTCGGTACACCATTGATCAAATCGCGCCCTTTCACATTCATTTCACGACGTGTTTCCTGTGCACAAGCACTGCCTAACGTCATTTTAATACGTTCTGCTGTAGGTGCGCCAACCAGCAAGCTGTATTTACGGCGCAAATGGTTAATGATTGCATCATCAAACTTGTCACCACCAACGCGCACTGAACGCGAATATACAATGCCGCCATAACTAATCACTGCGATTTCAGCAGTACCGCCGCCAATATCCACAACCATAGAGCCATTGGCTTCAGTCACAGGCAAGCCTGCACCAATTGCAGCAGCCATTGGTTCCTCAATAAGAAACACTTGGCGAGCACCTGCTGACAGGGCTGACTCACGAATAGCACGGCGCTCCACAGGTGTCGAACCATAAGGCACACAAATCACAATACGTGGCGCTAATCCCCAAGCTCGCTTATGTACTTTGCGAATAAATTGTTTAAGCATCTCTTCCGTCACCACAAAATCCGCAATCACACCGTCTTTTAATGGTCGAATTGCACGAATAGAATCTGGTGTACGCCCAAGCATACGTTTGGCATCTTCGCCCACAGCTAAAACACGACGGTTTTTGGGGCCTCCACCTTCATACACGGCTACCACAGAGGCCTCATTAAGGACAATGCCCTCGCCACGCACATAAATCAGCGTGTTGGCGGTACCCAAATCAATTGAAATGTCTCTAGAAAAAAAACCAAAAAGCTTTTGTAGCATTATTCACCTCATCATCATCTATGGACAGTATACTTCCATGAAAAAATAAAAAAGGCACCCTAAGGTGCCTTTTTTAACTATTTACTCTTCGATTGAAGTTGTTTCTACCGCTTCTGCTTCAACGGGTTCGACATCAACTGTCTCCGCCTCCACAATTTCAGCATCTTCTTGATTTGGCTTAGGCGCATTGCGAACAGCCATCCCTGTGCCTGCAGGAAGCAGACGTCCAAGAATGACGTTCTCTTTCAGACCCGTCAGCCAATCCACTTTACCGCCCAATGCCGCCTCAGTAATCACTCGCGTTGTTTCCTGGAAGGAAGCCGCCGAAATAAACGACTCTGTATTCAACGATGCTTTTGTGATACCCAACAACACTGGCTCAAAACCAACCGGTTGTTTGCCTTCAGCTTCAAGTTTGCGATTCAAACGAATCACTTTTTTGCGTTCAACTTGTTCGCCTGCAACATAAGTTGAAGCACCTGGTTCAATAATCTGAACACGGCGCATCATTTGGCGCACAATCACTTCAATATGTTTATCATTAATCTTCACACCTTGAAGACGATAAACTTCTTGAACCTCATCAGTAAGATATTTAGATAAAGCCTCAACACCCAACACTTTCAAAATATCATGGGGAGCTGGAGAACCTTCCATCAAACGCTCACCACGACGTACACGATCACCCTCTTGTACATTGATGTGAGAACCCTTTGGAATTTGGTATTCAAATGCATCTCCACCACCATCTGGTTCAACATAAATACGACGTTTACCACGAATATCCTTACCAAATACAATCGTACCATCAGCAGCAGCAATGAATGCCAAACTCTTAGGTTTACGCGCTTCAAACAATTCAACAACACGCGGCAAACCACCTGTAATATCCTTAGTTTTCGATGTTTCGCGTGGAATACGTGCCAACACATCACCAGCGCGAACTTCTTCACCATTTTCACGGTTCATAATTGCACCAGGTGACAAGAAGTAACGCGCGGGTACGTTCGTACGTGCAATGATAATAGGTTCATCATCAGGGTTTTTCGGGTCAATCAATTGCATCTGTGGACGTAACGCTGCAGAACCTGCATCACTACCTTGAATCACAACGCGGCTTGAAAGACCTGTAACCTCATCCACTTCTTCGCGGGCTGTTTTTCCTTCTTCAATATCGACATAACGCACTTTACCATCAACTTCAGCAATCAATGGCATGGTGTAAGGATCCCATTCAGCAAGCACTTTCGCTTTGCTTACTTCACCGCCTGATTTCACCAGCAAACGCGCACCATATGGAATACGATGGCGTTCAACTTCTTTACCCTGTGCATCCAATACCAATAGCTCGGTATGACGATTGATTACAATTTCTGACCCTTGTGTATCCGTAACCACAATGTCATTTTCAAGCTGTACTGTACCATTGAATTTAGACTCAACGTTAGCTTGTTCAGTCGAACGCGATGCTGTACCACCCACGTGGAAGGTACGCATGGTAAGCTGTGTACCAGGCTCACCAATCGATTGCGCTGCAATCACGCCCACTGCTTCACCCATGCCTACAGGTGTACCATGACCAAGGTCACGTCCATAACAAGTCGCACACACACCTTCATCTGCTTCACATGTTAATACGGAACGAATACGAAGCTGCTCAATGTTTGACTCATCGATTTTAGCCAACATATCTTCATTAATCATTGTGCCAGCAGGTGCAATTTCAGCTCCAGAAACAGGATCAATGGCAGCTTCAAGCAACACACGGCCTAAAACGCGCTCGCCCAATGCTTCAATCACTTCACCACCATCAACCAAATCAGATATCGTGATCCCTGTAGCTGTTCCACAGTCTTGCTCACGAATGACACTGTCTTGTGCCACGTCAACCAAACGACGTGTCAAATAACCTGAGTTTGCAGTTTTCAATGCTGTATCGGCAAGACCTTTACGTGCACCATGCGTTGAGATGAAGTATTGTAATACTGTCAAACCTTCGCGGAAGTTCGCTGTAATAGGTGTTTCAATGATAGAACCATCAGGTTTTGCCATCAAACCACGCATACCAGCCAACTGACGAATTTGCTGAGCAGAACCACGCGCTCCAGAATCAGCCATCATATAAACAGAGTTAAATGTGGTCATAGACTCTGTGGTTTTACCATCAGGTGATGTGACTTGTTCAGTTTGCAAGTTATCCATCATCGCACGAGCCACTTTTTCAGTCGTGTTCGTCCATAAATCGATAACTTTATTGTAACGCTCACCCGAAGTGATAAGACCATCACGGTACTGTTGCTGAACATCTTGAACTTCTTGCTCAGTATTTTGCACCATGCTGACTTTATTGTCAGGAATAATCACGTCACTTAAGCAGAATGATGCACCAGAGCGTGTTGCATATGTATAACCCAAATGCTTCAAGCGATCAGCTAAAAGTACTGTTGCTTTATTGCCTGCAGCCACAAAACAACGCTCAATCAAGTTCGCCACTTCTTTTTTACCAAGCACACGATTCACGCTTGAAAATGGCAGCTCTTCAGGCAAAATCGTAGAGATAATAGCACGGCCTACAGTCGTTTCTTCACGATTACCGCGAATACGACAGATAATTCGTGTATGCACATGCACACTGCCTGCATCATAAGCACGTAATACTTCATCTGGTGATGCGAAAACTGTTCCTTCACCTTTTTCAAAAGGACGTTCACGTGTTAGGTAATAAATACCAAGCACCATATCCTGAGTAGGAACAATCACTGGTTTACCCGTTGCTGGCGACAACACATTGTTAGAAGCCATCATTAACGAACGTGCTTCCATTTGCGCTTCAGTAGACAACGGCACATGCACAGCCATTTGGTCACCATCAAAATCGGCATTGAATGCAGTACAAACCAATGGGTGCAGCTGAATTGCTTTACCTTCAATCAACACTGGTTCAAATGCTTGAATGCCCAGCCTATGCAGCGTTGGTGCACGGTTAAGCATCACAGGATGCTCATGAATCACTTCTGCCAAAATATCCCAAACTTCAGGGATACCTTGCTCAACAAGCTTACGTGCCTGTTTGATAGTGGATGCTAGTTCGCGCACTTCAAGTTTATGATAAATAAATGGTTTGAACAATTCCAAAGCCATTAATTTTGGCAAACCACACTGATGTAGCTTAAGTTCAGGGCCAACCACAATCACTGAACGACCAGAATAATCGACACGTTTACCCAACAAGTTTTGACGGAAACGGCCTTGTTTACCTTTAATTACATCAGAAAGTGATTTTAAAGGACGACGGTTGTTACCTGCAATCGGTTTAGAGCGACGTGCATTATCAAACAACGCATCCACAGATTCTTGCAACATACGCTTTTCATTACGGGTAATGATGTCTGGTGCATTTAGCTCTAAAAGGCGTTTTAAACGATTGTTACGGTTAATCACACGACGGTATAAGTCATTAAGATCCGAAGTCGCAAAACGACCACCATCAAGTGGCACTAAAGGACGAATTTCTGGTGGCAATACTGGAATCACTTCCATGATCATCCACTCAGGACGATTGCCTGAACCAACCATTGCTTCGATGGTTTGCAAACGTTTTGTTAACTTTGTAAGTTTTGTCACCGCTTTTGTAGCCGCAATTTGCGCTCTAAGGCTTTGACGCTCTTCTTCAAGATCGATGTCTTTCAACATTTCACGTAAAGCTTCGCCGCCCATACTAGCACGGAACTCTTCACCATATTCTTCAAAAGCTTCAATATATTCTTCTTCCGAAAGCAATTGGTATTGGTCAAGGCTGGTTAAACCTGGATCAAGCACCACGTAAGATTCGAAATATAAAATACGTTCAAGCTCTTTAAGTGTTTTATCAAGAATCAAACCAATACGTGATGGCAAAGATTTCATGAACCAAATGTGAGCTACAGGAGCAGCCAAGTCGATGTGTGCCATACGCTCACGACGAACTTTAGACTGAATCACTTCAACCGAACATTTCTCACAAACAACACCACGGTGCTTCAAACGTTTATATTTACCACATAAACATTCGTAGTCCTTAATTGGACCAAAAATTTTCGCACAAAACAAACCATCACGTTCAGGTTTGAAAGTACGGTAGTTGATGGTTTCAGGCTTTTTCACTTCGCCATAAGACCATGAACGAATTTTTTCAGGGCTTGCTAACCCAACACGAAGGCCATCAAAATCTTCAGTACGACTTGGTTTTTGGAATAAATTGAATAATTCTTGCATCTTATTCTCCTTCACCTTCTGCTGGTTTTTTCACCATGGCCATATCAATACCCAAGGCGTTCATTTCTTTGACCATCACATTAAATGATTCTGGAATACCAGCCTCAAAGGACATCTCACCACGTACAATTGACTCATACATTTTCGTACGTCCTTGAACATCATCGGCTTTCACCGTTAACATTTCCTGCAGGGTGTAAGAAGCACCATATGCTTCCAAAGCCCACACTTCCATCTCACCAAAACGTTGGCCACCAAACTGAGCTTTACCACCCAATGGTTGCTGTGTAACCAAAGAGTAAGGGCCAGTAGATCGAGCATGAATTTTTTCATCCACCAAATGATGAAGTTTCAAGATATACATTTGACCAACCGTAACTGGGCGGTCAAATGCCTCACCAGTATAACCATCATACAAAATAGTTTGGCCATCAGTTTCAACTTCAGCCAAATTTAACATATGAGTAATATCAGCTTCTTTAGCACCATCAAAAACTGGTGTTGCGATAGGCACACCACCCTTAAGTGTTTCAACCAAACCTTTTACATCTTTAGCGCCCATTTTCTTCACAGAGGCACAGGCTTTTTCATCACCTTCATAAATCTCAAGCAAGAATTCACGCAAGTCTTCTACAGCGCATTCAGCCCGAACCATTTCATCTAAACGACGACCCAATTCTTTCGCTGCATGTCCCATGTGAACTTCGAAAATTTGTCCGATATTCATCCTTGATGGTACACCCAATGGGTTCAAACAAACATCAACACTTGTTCCATCTGCTGCATAAGGCATATCTTCTTCAGGCACAATGACGGAAATCACACCTTTGTTACCATGACGTCCAGCCATTTTATCGCCAGGTTGCAATTTGCGTTTCACCGCAAGAAAAACTTTGACCACTGTAAGTTCGCCAGGTTTCAATTCAGAACCTTCACGAACTTTCGCAACTTTCTCTTCAAAACGTTTTTCTAAACGCTCACGTTCTGTATCCATATTGCTTAAAATCGAAGCAACTTGAGCATTGATGGTATCATCATCCACCGACAATGAAGATAAGTCTTTCACTGACAATGATGTCAAATGATCATCAGGGATAACTTCCCCTGCATTCAGTCCTTTTACGCTAACGGCTTTTTTACCCGCCAACAAAGCTTGTAAACGCGAGCGAACATTTTCTTCTAATGTGCGACGCTCATCTTCTTTATCTGTATAAAGCTGCTCAACAGAGGCCTCTTCAATAGACTTAGCACGATCGTTTTTCTCATCACCACGGCGAGTGAAAACTTGCACATCAATCACAACACCCTCATCGCCAGGTTTCACCCGTAATGAAGAATCGCGAACGTCAGAAGCTTTTTCACCGAAAATCGCGCGCAACAGTTTTTCTTCTGGAGAAAGTTGGCTTTCGCCTTTTGGTGTAATTTTACCCACCAAAATATCGCCTGGTTTCACTTCCGCACCCACAAAGGCAATGCCCGACTCATCCAAGTGACGAAGCGCATCTTCGCTCACATTTGGAATATCGCTGGTCACTTCTTCATCGCCCAATTTGGTTTGGCGTGCAGTACAGGTTAATTCTTCAATGTGTACCGAAGTGTAAACATCATCTTTCACCAACTTCTCAGAAATCACAATCGCATCTTCGAAGTTATATCCCCGCCAAGGCATCATTGCTACTTGGACGTTACGGCCAAGTGCCAATTCACCGCGATCTGTTGAAGGGCCATCAGCGATGATGTCTCCTTTTTCAATCACATCGTTCATTTTTACAATCGGACGCTGATTAAAACATGTGTTTTGATTTGAGCGGCGGTATTTGAATAGACGATAAACATCAATACCTGGTTCACCTTCAACCTGCTCATCTTCATGCACACGCACAACAATACGCGAGCTATCAACACGCTCAACTACACCACCACGGCGAGAAACAGCGGAAACACCCGAGTCATGCGCCACTTCAGCTTCCATGCCCGTACCTACAAGCGGCTTCTCAGCGCGCACTAAAGGTACCGCCTGACGCTGCATGTTTGAACCCATCAATGCCCTATTCGCATCATCATGCTCTAAGAATGGAATCAAACCAGCTGATACAGACACCACTTGCGATGGCGATACATCCATATATTGAATTTCTTCAGGTGCTACCATCAAGAACTCGCCATCTTGACGACACTGCACAAATTTCGCCTCAAAATCACCATCATCAGTCACTTTAGCGTTGGCCTGCGCAATGATGTGCCCTGCTTCATCAATCGCTGACAAATAAACAACATCACGTGTTACTCGGCCATTCACTACTCTACGGTAAGGTGTTTCGATAAAACCAAAGTCATTCACTTTCGCAAAAGAAGACAATGAGTTAATCAAACCAATGTTTGGACCCTCAGGCGTTTCAATTGGACATAAACGACCATAATGGGTTGGATGTACGTCACGCACTTCAAAACCAGCGCGATCACGCGATAAACCACCAGGGCCAAGCGCTGACAAACGACGTTTGTGCGTCACTTCAGACAACGGGTTCGTTTGATCCATAAATTGTGACAGTTGCGAAGAGCCAAAAAACTCACGTACTGAAGCAATCAATGGTTTAGAGTTGACCAAGTCCGAAGGCATCATTTCAGAAATTTCTGCCGTACTCAAACGATCACGAATTGCGCGTTCCATACGAATCAAACCAATACGGATTTGATTTTCCAGTAGCTCGCCTACCGAACGTAAACGGCGATTGCCTAAGTGGTCAATATCGTCCACTTCGCCAATACCATCACGTAGTTTTAATAAGGTATCCACAGAAAGTAAAATATCTTCAACACGTAAAGTACCTTGATCCAATGGCACCGCATCATCCGAGATATTCAAACGGCTGTTTAATTTCATGCGTCCAACACGTGACAAGTCATAACGTGACTTATCAAAGAACATCGACTCAAAAAGCGCCTTCGCAGTTTCAACAGTTGGAGGCTCACCAGGACGCATCATGCGATAAATTTCAACTTGTGCTTCTTCTTTAGATTGCACCATGTCCATGCGCAAGGTGTCCGCCAACCAAGGGCCACGGTGAAATGCGTCTACAAACAAACACTCAAATTCTTCAACATTTGCCGTGCGCAATGCTTGTAAAGACTCTTCCGTCAATTCATGGTTGTGATCAAGCAGCATTTCGTCGTCAGCAAGCATTACCGCTTGCGCTGTAACTTCGCCCAAGATGTTTTCTTCCGGCACATCAAGCCACTCAACACCAGCTTCACTCAATTTCTTGATTGCTACTTTGTTGATTTTTTTACCTTCAGCAACAATACGCTTGCCCGCAACTTCGATATCGCGCACTGCACGACTACCTAAAAAGAGCTCTGCATCGAAACGAACTTGGTAACCGTCTTTGACCATTCTATAAGTACGGCGTTGATAAAATTGATCGAGGATATCTTGCGTGCTCAAGCCCAAAGCTTTAAGCAAAATGCCTGCTGGCATTTTACGGCGCAAGTCGATACGAAAATACAATTTATCTTTGGCATCAAATTCAAAATCGAGCCATGAACCACGGTAAGGAATAACGCGTGATTTAAATAACAATTTACCCGATGCATGTGTTTTACCACGATCATGGTCAAAAAACACACCTGGTGACCTATGCATTTGCGAAACAATCGCACGTTCAGTACCATTAATAACAAATGAGCCATGGTCCGTCATCAAAGGAATTTCACCCATGTAAACGGTCTGGTCTCGTACTTCTTTTAACTTACGTTTTTTACCTTTACTACCATCTTGCTCAAAAACCTTGAGGCGCAGCTTCACTTTAACTGGCAATGCAAACGTCAAATCACGGCGAATACACTCTTCCAAGTCATAACGCGGCGGCATATATTCCAAACCTTCAAAATGAAGCTCAGCACCACCAGAGTAATCGCGAATAGGGAACACAGAAGAAAATACCGTTGCCAAGCGTGAGCCTGCAATATCTGTGGAACCTAAACCTACACCTACAAATTCACTGTATGAACTAAGTTGCAGCTGCAACATATTTGGCATTTGTGTAACGGAATCAATTTTGCCAAAATTCTTGCGGATACGTTTGACAATAGCTTGTTTGCCCATGTTTTGACCTCAAATGTTTCTATAAATCTTATGTTACTTTCAATCTCAAACTAAAACGCGAAAAAGACCAACCCCTTAGTAGCAGAAAACTACTAAGGGGTTAGCCTTACATTTGCGTCAACTAAGTTGCGCCAATGCGCTTATTACTTAAGCTCTACAGTTGCGCCAGCTTCTTCAAGTTTAGCTTTCAATGCTTCAGCATCATCTTTAGAAATAGCTTCTTTTACTGGTGCAGGTGCGCCATCAACTACAGCCTTAGCTTCTTTCAAGCCAAGACCAGTCGCTTCACGAACTGCTTTAATTACTTGAATTTTTTTCTCGCCAGCTGAAGTCAACACTACGTTGAACTCAGTTTGTTCTTCAGCAGCATCGCCACCAGCAGCTGCAGCAACACCAGCAACTGCAACAGGTGCAGCAGCAGATACGCCAAATTTTTCTTCCAATGCAGATACCAACTCAGAAAGTTCAAGTACTGTCATTGTTTCGATTGCTGTGATTAAATCATCTTTTGTAATAGCCATTTTATTTTCCTTTTCTTGTTTTATAAATGTTAAATTTAAATACGGGTCAATTCTTTTATGCTTCTTTTTGGTCGCGGATAGCAGCCAAAGTGCGCACAAATGATGCCGGAATTTCGTTCAATGTACGTACAAACCCACTGATCGGTGATTGCATGCTGCCCAACATCTTAGACAATAATACTTCACGCGATGGCAAGCTTGCCAATGCATTGATACCTGCTGCATCAATCGCTTTACCTTCAAGAACACCACCTCTAATTTCTAGAGCTTTGTTCAATTTGGCAAAGTCAGAGACTGCTTTGGCCATACCCACTGGGTCTGTACCATATGCAATTGCAACAGGACCGGTGAAATGTTCTGTAGCAGCTTGTAAGTCTGTATCTTGTGCTGCGCGTCTAGCCAAGGTATTTTTTACAATACGTAAAGAAACACCAGCTTTTTGCAAGCGACCACGAAGGTCACTCATAGCTGCAACATTTAAACCACTGTATTGTGCAACAACAGCAGCGTTTGATTCAGACCAAGCAGCATGAAGTTCGTCAACAATTTCTTGTTTACTTTTTAGATTCACTTCTTCCTCCTTGCTTATTTTTTGACCCGCGCAAGTGAGCTATCACTCCATCTGTACTGGCTTTCACGATTAAGCAACCAAAAGGTTGCGCCTGTAGTCTGGGACGGATCGTTCTTTAATCACAACAGTGATTAACTTGTACACCTCGCATCCACCCCAGAAAAGTGAGTGCAAGGATGAATTTCTTTTTACAACGTGCCTAAATCCACACGAACACCAGCGCCCATCGTTGCAGACACAACAAAGCTCTGCATATAACGGCCTTTAGCCGATGAAGGCTTCATACGATTTAATTCTGAAACCAAATAATCAACATTTTCAGCTAATTTCTCAGCATCAAATGAACGGCGTCCCACTGGTGCGTGAACAACACCTGCTTTATCAGCACGCACTTCAATTTGACCTGACTTAATCGCAGTTACCGCTTTCGTCACATCCATAGTTACCGTGCCCAATTTAGGGTTTGGCATCAAACCACGAGGACCAAGAACTCGGCCCAAACGACCTACCTGTGCCATCATATCTGGTGTTGCAACGACGCGGTCAAAGTCAAGAAAACCACCTTGGATTTTCTCTACCAAGTCATCCGCACCAACCACATCGGCGCCGGCTGCCAAAGCTTCTTCAGCCTTAGGTCCTTTCGCAAACACTGCAACACGGGCAACTTTACCAGTACCATTTGGCAATGAGATAGAGCCACGAACCATTTGGTCCGCATGGCGAGGGTCAATGCCCAATTTGATTGCAACATCTACAGACTCATCAAACTTTGCTTTGGGCTGCGCCAAAATCGCCTTCACTGCTTCTGAAATACTTACATTGGCTTCTGGCACACTCTTGCGTGCTTCTTGCATACGTTTCGTTAACTTAGCCATGAATTACCCCTTGACTTCCAGGCCCATAGAACGGGCTGTACCAGCGATGATTTTTGCACCTGCTTCAACATCATAGCAGTTCAAATCAACCATTTTCGCTTCAGCAATTTCGCGCAACTGCGCTTCTGTTACTGTGCCAACTTTATTTTTATTGGGCTCACCACTTCCTTTTTCAATTTTAGCTGCTTTTTTCAACAGGATTGATGCAGGTGGTGTTTTAATAACAAAGTCAAACGACTTGTCTTTGTATACTGAAATCACTACTGGAAGAGGTATGCCCGCTTCCATTTCTTGAGTTCGTGCGTTAAACGCTTTACAGAACTCCATGATGTTCAAGCCAGCTTGACCCAATGCAGGACCAACTGGTGGGGCAGGGTTCGCTTTACCTGCAGGAACTTGAAGCTTTACAAGCTTCTCTAATACTTTTGCCATTTTTCATCTCCAACCGATTTCAAGGCTTCCAGCCTATCCCTCTTTAATCGTGATCTTTATTTCAAAACCACTCCCGCAACGCGGTAAAACCTGACATCCTTGTCAGGTTAAAACTTTAAGCTTTTTCAACCTGAAAATATTCAAGCTCAACTGGCGTAGGGCGTCCAAAAATTGAAACACTTACTTTCAATTTTGCCGCATCCTCGTCCACTTCTTCAACCAAACCATTAAACGAAGCAAATGGCCCATCAATCACTCGAACAGCTTCGCCAACATCAAACAATACTTTGGGCTTAGGACGTTCAATCCCTTCTTCAATCTGTTGCAACAGATGATCAACTTCTTTTTTCGGCATCGGCCTAGGTTTTCCACTTGCACCTAAAAAGCCACTCACCTGTTGTGTTGATTTCACAACATGCCAAGTCTCATCGTTAAGTTCCATTTCAACCAACACGTAACCTGGGAAAAACTTACGGCGACTCGTGACTTTCTGACCATCGCGAAGCTCAACCACCTCTTCCCTAGGCACCATGATTTCGCCAAAAAAATCTTCTAAGCCTGCTCTTTCAATGTTTTCGACAAGCGCTTGCTGCACTTTATCTTCAAAACCAGAATATGCTTGAACAACGTACCAATGCTTTGCCATATTAGATCACCTTCTGAACAAGCCAGCCAAGTAGCGTGTCAATACCATATAAAAAAATAGAAATGACAACCACCATAACAAATACCATCAAGGTCGCCTGAATCGTCTCTTTACGCTCTGGCCAAACCACTTTCTTGGCTTCAACCTGAACTTCACGAATAAATTTTTGTGTGTCGGCGATTCGGCTCATCTCATCCTTCCTCTCATATCACAAACTATTGCTGCTCTTTCAAACTTAAATGGCAGGCGAGGAGGGACTCGAACCCACAGCACCCGGTTTTGGAGACCGGTACTCTACCAATTGAGCTACTCGCCTATCTTGTTAAGCTATTAAACCTTACCCTCTTTATGGGTGGTATGCTTACGGCAAGAGTTGCAATACTTTTTCAACGACAATTTCTCTGTCATTGTCCGCTTGTTTTTGTCTGTCGTATAATTACGACGTTTACATTCTTCACATGCCAATGATAATAATTCACGCATTTTACTTACCTCTAACAAACAGAAAAAGCGACTGCAGATTCCTCCACAGTCGCCTCAACATGTTCACTTTATTACTTGTTAATATCAGTTACAACGCCAGCGCCAACTGTGCGTCCACCTTCGCGGATAGCGAAACGAAGCTCTTTATCCATTGCGATTGGTGTAATCAATGTAACATCCATAGAGATGTTATCACCAGGCATTACCATTTCTGTGCCTTCTGGAAGCTTAACAGAACCAGTTACATCAGTTGTACGGAAGTAAAACTGTGGACGGTAACCATCAAAGAACGGCGTATGACGACCACCCTCATCTTTGTTCAAAATATAAGCTTCTGCTTTGAATTCTGTGTGTGGCGTGATTGAACCAGGCTTAGCCAATACTTGACCACGCTCAACGTCTTCACGTTTTGTACCACGAAGCAATGCACCAATGTTATCGCCAGCTTCACCACGATCGAGAAGTTTGCGGAACATTTCAACACCTGTACAAGTGGTTGTAGTAGTGTCGCGGATGCCAACGATTTCGATGTCGTCACCAACATTCAACACACCTTGCTCGATGCGCCCAGTAACCACTGTACCACGACCAGAGATTGAGAACACATCTTCGATTGGCATCAAGAATGTTTTATCAACATCACGTGCTGGAGTTGGGATATAAGTATCAACAGCTTGCATCAATTTAAGAATTGAAGGCATGCCAATGTCAGACTCATCGCCTTCCAATGCTTTAAGTGCAGAGCCAGTAATCACTGGAATATCATCACCTGGGAAATCGTAAGAGTCTAAAAGCTCACGAACTTCCATTTCAACCAATTCTAACAACTCTTCATCATCAACCATGTCTGCTTTATTCAAAAACACAACCAGGTGAGGTACGTTTACTTGGCGAGCCAACAATACGTGTTCACGTGTTTGTGGCATTGGACCATCTGCTGCAGATACAACAAGAATACCACCATCCATTTGCGCCGCACCAGTAATCATGTTTTTTACATAATCAGCATGGCCTGGGCAATCAACGTGGGCGTAATGACGCGATTCTGTTTCATATTCAACGTGAGCAGTAGAAATTGTAATGCCGCGCTCACGCTCTTCTGGTGCACCATCAATATCGCCGTAATCTTTAAATACTGCTCCACCTGTTATAGATAGAACTTTTGTGATTGCTGCAGTCAACGTGGTCTTGCCATGGTCAACATGACCGATGGTACCAATGTTTACATGCGGCTTGTTACGTTCAAATTTTTCCTTAGACATTACATCTCCCCGTACACATTACATTTAATACTACAAACTTCTTCACTACTGGAGCCTAGGGCGGGAATTGAACCCGCGACCTCATCCTTACCAAGGATGTGCTCTACCCCTGAGCTACCTAGGCAAGGCTAGCTCCAAACTGGAGCGGGTAGCGAGAATCGAACTCGCATCATCAGCTTGGAAGGCTGAGGTTCTACCATTGTACCATACCCGCAGCTAAGCTACTTTCAAAATGGTGGAGAGGGGTGGATTCGAACCACCGTAGGCGGAGCCAGCAGATTTACAGTCTGCCCCATTTAGCCACTCTGGAACCTCTCCCTATTTCCCAAACAATCAAGTTTAGGAAAAATATGCACAGCAGCCTAAGCATACTGTGCATATCTATTTCAAACTGGAGCCGGCAACAGGAGTCGAACCCGTGACATCTTCATTACAAGTGAAGTGCTCTACCAACTGAGCTATGCCGGCCAATTTAACAAACAACCCTACGATTGATTGACGGCGCACTATAATGAGCGTTTTTTATAACGCAAGAAGTAAATTATTATTTTTTATACCTTATTAATTCTTTAGCGATTTAGCGTAGTTATCAGCGCCTCACCTTACTCTAAATTCAAATAAAATTCTGCACACAGTGTGGTTTTGCGCATGTCCCCGACGAAAAACTTCATCGCGGCCTGAAAAAAATATTTTTCCGCGTGACCCTTGTCACAGCGATGTCATATTCATAGTCTACGGTCTCATTTCCCTCTAAACCCTAGTAAAAAGGTAGGCTATTATGAATGCATTTATATTAAAACGTTTCAAAGTTGAGCTGGAAACCACACTGCAGGACATTGGAACTGTTGATAATATAGTCATTTCAAGCTTAGACGGCATTGCCATCACTCACGCCTCTAAAGACCCTTTATCCGTTGACTCTATTGCAGCAAAAAGTGCATCTTTTTTATCCCTTGGTGACATTTGGGAAGATGACGCTGGAAAAATTAGCTGTGAAAATGTGATTATGGAATCAAAAACTGGCGCCGTAGTGGTCAGACACATGGGGCCAAAAATGTTGCTTTGTATGACGAGCAAAAACAAAGCTACTACCGGGCTAATGCTTCATCACGCCAAATCTTGTGCGCAGCGTCTTATTGACATGACCCAATCTATTATTGAGCAACATGCTGATGAAAACTCTCTCTCTGAACCTACCAAATTTGAAATGCCGAAAACAGCTAATCTATAATTCTCATCAATTTAACACGCACGAATAACAACTAAACAAGGAGTAAAAAAATGAATGTTGAAAGCGCAATGAAAAAACTTATGGACATCAATGGTGCTGTTGCAGCTATGATTGTAGATAGCGATAGCGGTATGGTTCTTGCCCAAACAGGCGGTTCATTGAATCTAGATCTTGCTGCTGCGGGTAACACAGAAGTAGTGCGCGCAAAACGCAAAACGATTGAATCATTAAAACTTAATGACCGTATTGAAGATATCCTTATCACTCTCGGCAAACAATTCCATATTCTTCGCCCTCTTTCATCAAAAGAAAATATTTTTATCTATACCGTGTTAGACAAATCATCTGCCAATTTAGCAATGGCTCGTATGGTTATCTCTGATGTTGAGAAAGAAATTAAATTCTGAAGACTAACGTTGCGCCAAGCTATACTCGCTTTGGCGCAACATCAGTTTTTTAACCACAAGCTTGTTTTTAGTGGTTAAATAAGAGACTTTTCCTTTATGATAAAATCTAAAACACTGTTCCAGCAGTTACCCCTTTTACGCAATATTATATGCAACAAACGAGCCGGAACGCTTCTTTTTCGCCTTAAATCTGGCGCTGATGTTCATAGTATTACCATCACCGAAAAAAAAGTAACAGGTCAAGATGTTAGTGCGGATCTTCTTCTATTGTTCACGAAACCCATGTATAGCTATCGCTGGGACTCTAAAATAAAACTCACATCCGACTCCTTTTCTTATAGCTTGATTCCATCTATTTGCAGGTCAATCGGCCAAGTATCATGGTCACCAAATCGGCAGCATAACTTAACTAAAGCTTTCTCGCTGATGCCTGCGATTCAAGTCACTAACCCTCAGCCTGAAATTGCCTGGCAAGATATGACAACTTATCAAACATTATATCGCTTTACTAAAACACATCAAAAACCAACACCTGCCAATTTTCTGGCATCCGCTAGCGATGACAAAGAAGAAATACGTTACTTAAAAGTGCTAATGATGGCCTATTGTTTAGGCTTAATTTCCAAGCCTAAACCGTCTAAGAAAAGTAACATTGCTTCACGTATTCTAAAGCGTATTCGAAAGGTATAAACATGAAGAAAGAAATTGCTAAAATTCTAATCACCGGGCCTTTTAATTCGGGGAAATCAACATTAATAAAGTATTTGAGCGATGAACAACATGCAAATAATGATGTCGAAGCAACCGATGAACTTGCGCAATTCAAAACTTTAACGACCGTTGGTTTAGATTTTGGCGTACTTCATGTTGATGATGAGTTGGATGTCCATCTGTTTGGCACTCCTGGGCAAGCTCGATTTAATTTTATGTGGAAAACATTATCTATAGGCGCCCTAGGAACAATTCTTCTGGTTGACTCAAGCAATCAGAAGGCAATTGCTGAAGCTAAGTTGATGTATGAATTTTATCGCGAAATATCGAATATGCCCATCATTGTCGCGGCAACCAAACAAGACTTAGCTGAAGCCCAAAGTATTACATATATCGCTACAGCACTTGGCGTCGAGCAAGAAGCTGTGATTGCCTGCAACCCATGTTTAAAAGAGGACTCAAAAAACGTTGTTATTGCACTGCTTGAAGAAATTATCAAACGCGATGCCTTAGAAGAAGCTTTCATTTAAATTTAACGCTTCGTGCTAACTTCTTGAATTAGATCTCCTCAATCAGATGGGTGTTTAGGCTCATTTCGATTACTCTGATTAAGGTTTGGTAGTAGCTTTTCATGCTTTTCTTTGAGTTGGTTTAATGTGTTGGTTGGCACCCCTATCAAACCAGACAGCCTATTGATATATTGTTCTTCTAAGAAATCAATATTGCCATCTGCTGTCGCAACACTCCAAATTTGTTCAAGAATGAGCGCACGTTCATCCACTGAATACTCAGCTTCAATTTGTTTCACAATCTTATCAAAACGTAAGTCTGTTCTATCATTATTTTTCACTTCTTCTATCAACACTGCAACTTCTACTGCCGACAGAGAAAAACGATGGCTTAAATGCCGCGAAACTTCCGCATATTCATCGGCGTCAGGCTGCCCATCCATTGCCATCATACCCACCATTAACTTCGTGATAGCCAATTCTAATTCAGGCTCTTTTTCACAACGCTCTTCCTGGTGCCACCACTTGCTTATTGATGATAACATAAGCTCTCCTTATTCATCCACATAACTGCTGAATGCTGAATAATATAAGCAGTTATGATGCCAAAAATAAGTATTTATAGCGCACAGTTATATCAAAGATATAATTTATAAAGGCTCTAGACTAGCAGATTATCATGGGTAGCCTGATATTATGTTTAGTAACAGTAAGTTAAGTGGTTATAAGGTTAGAAAAATTATTTGGTGTTTTTGTGTGGATGTAAACGCGAGTAAAACAGCCATTTTATTGAGCCATAATCGAAACACAATCAACTATTGGTTTAACATCTTCCGGAAAGTTATTTACGCTAATCAGG
>Ga0316204_10001299_pt1 | contig 71234 bp, 55 predicted proteins | sample 6monrhotite_MG_2_FD_205661 | JGI IMG/M metagenome (GOLD analysis project Ga0316204, IMG submission 205661) | Microbial mat bacterial communities from mineral coupon in-situ incubated in ocean water Damariscotta River, Maine, United States -... | ecosystem: Environmental > Aquatic > Marine >... | reverse complement strand
ACCCCCCCAAACCCCCCTATCTTTGGGTCCGTGGAACGGACGCGCCGGTCTTGCTCTGAGGTGTGATCGACCACGCGCTGGACGACGGTGGGTCCGCAAGCCCGCCGCAGCCCGTTCCGCTCTCAGGCGCGACAGCCGCGGGCTGCCTCTGGAGGCGGGAGGTGGTGGTTTGGCGGGATCGCGCGGGGGTGAGTTTCCTTCGTCGCTTCAGCGTGGATCAGGTTGGTCCGGGGAGAGGGGGAAGAGGCGACTGCGGAAACTGCCCCCTGATCAGATGGTGTGAGCGGTGGGGTTGCGCGGGCTGCTCCGCCACGCGCGCGCCCACTTGCCTGTGGCTAGAGTGTTCCAGTCGAAGGAGGACACATGGCTGAGTTCCACTGTGGGGAGGGCCTCTGCAAGAAGCGCGTCGAAGAGGAGCTGACCGCCGCCCAGAGTTGGCCCCTTCGCTGCCGTCATTGCCGCGTCAGCCTCTACCCCCGAGACGTGATCGACGAGATTCCGATCAACAAGCTCGCTCCGAACAGGACGGTGCTCATGAAGAAGGTCGGCGGCCGCCTCGTTGAGGCGAAGAGCTCGGACCTCGGAGGGATCCTCGACACGTTGAGCGTGGGGACGCCGGGTGGGCCCGAGGGCTCTGGTCCCGTCCCTCTAGCGGCCTTGGTGGGCGGCGCCCTGATCGTCGGGTTGGGGGTAGCGGTCGCGCTCTACGCTCTCTTCGCATAGGCCTGCGGCGCGTCCGGGGCGAACGCGCGCGTCAGCCTCGGCGCCGCCCTTGCCCCAGGATCAAGCGAGCACCACGCTCGCGCGGCCGCTGAGGAGCATCAGGCGTCCGTGGGACGTGGACTCTCTCGGGGGAGGAGCGCGAGGTCGAAGGTGATCGAGACCCGGAGGGCGTCGGCTTGGTGGGCGCGGACGGCGTGGGGTTGGCGGGCTGGGAACACGAGGAGCCGTCCGGCGCGCGGCGTGTAGCAGGCCTCGAGGAGATTGAGGGGGTTCGCGGCGTGCGTGAGGGCCGTCCCGGGCTCGCCGAACTCTGCGCCTAGTGAGTTCGGGACGCCGACGTTCTCGAACACGAGGGTCCCGCCAGGTCCTTCGGGGACACTTAGGTAGTAGACCGCGCTCAGGGCTGCGCCGAGGTGAGCGTGGGAGGCGACGGTCTCCTCGGGCTCGGAGAGGACGGGCCAGGAGCTCTGGAAGTGGAGCTGGAGTCGGTCGAGGTCGCAGCCGAGCGCGCGGGCGAAGTTCGCAGCTTCTCGGGCGACCTCGGCGCGGAGCCAGGCGAAGGCGGGGCGCTCGTGGAGCTGGCCGCACTCGTTGACGTCGCCGGTCCAGGCGAAGCCGAGGCGGCGTTGGGCGGCCGCGGCGGCGATCTCGGGCTCGAGGTCAGCCAGCATGAGCGCGGTGACCTCGGAGCTGGCGTTGAGGTCCGAGGATCCGACGGCGAGGGGGAACCAGGTCTCTAGGTCCATGGACGCTCCAGGTGCGTCCGACGGACTTGAAGTCCATACCCCCAGTCGCACTGCCGAAGGTCATGCCAAGAGCGTGACACGGCTCGAGCTCGGGAGAAAGCGCTATTCGCGCAGCAGGTCGGGTCTAGGTTGGTAGGTTTCTGCGGGAGGAAGCATGAAGCTACGGACCCTCATGATCGGCCTGGCCCTGATCGGCCTCCTGGCGACGGGGATCTCGATCCCTCTCTACAGGCACCTGCATGCCAAGCAACGTCAGAAGAACGAGGGTGCGGTGATCGGGGCCCTCAAAGCGATCGCGAGCGCGCAGTCGGTCTATCGAGAAGGCGACAAGGACGGGGACGGCGTCCTGGCCTATGCGCCTGACCTCGCCTCCCTCGTGCGCGCGGGCGTCTTGCAGTCCGAGATCGGCGACGGGGAATACCACGGCTATCGGATCAAGCTCCGCCGTCACAAGCTCCAGCAGTTCGTGTGGAGCGTGACCGCCGAGCCGCTGACGCCAGGGAGGACGGGGGACCTCTTCCTTGGCATGAGCATGCGCGGCGTGGTTCACGCCTCGCGAAGCGAAGCGCTCGTGTTTGGCGAGGACGGGGCACCGCCACCGAAGGCCCTGACCATTGGCGCCAGGCCGAGTGGTTCTAAGTCCATACGCGGGAAGAGCCGGGCCGCGCGCTGACTTCGCAAAGCTTAGAAGCCCTAAGGTTTATGCCTCAGAGTTGCGCAGCGTCTTGGCTGCGCGAGACCTAACTCTAAGCGCAGGAAGGGTCGAGCTAGACGGGCCCTGTGCCTCCTCCGGAGCCGCCGCGCCCAGGTCCGACTCGGGCCGAGGACTTCCAAGCGTTTTCGGAGAAATTCTTCCTCAGGCCCTTTGGGCGCGCTCTCCCCAGGCTCTCCACGAGCCTCCCCTTGGGAGCGTTGAACCTGTGACTTCGGTGGAGAGGTGGGCGGCTTCGCTCAACAGTCCTCGGAGGACCCTTGCGCCAATCTCCGCTGGAGATCGCGAGGCGAGATCAGTATTGTTGGCCTCGTCAGGCGGGGAGCAGTTCTCCACCCGACAGCCGACACGACGGTCACGAGGCGCTCCGGTAGGGGTGTCGCACAGCCCGCAGAGCGGCAGGCTTCTCGGAGACGAGGGGTCTCGCAGTTCAGCGAATCCATAAGCCAGGGCTGGCGGCGTCTTCAAGCTTCGAGGACGGCGAGGAGGCAAGAACCTCATGAGAGGTATGGCGTTCGAGTTGCCCGCTTGCGGGTGAGGAGAGCGTCGCTGGCTTCACACTCTGAAGCTCCAGAGTCCGACGTCCTAGACCGCTGCCCCTTCTTTCCTGAGGGGATTAAGTCCAGAACGAAAGGGGCAAAGGAGAAGGAGTTACCCACCGAGAGGTGGGACGGCCCAGCGCCCCTGTGGGAAGGGAAGGAGCTCGCTCCGGACCGGAACGCAGGATCAGACGCGCTGGTGTTCGCCGAGTCGATCGCACGTCGTTTTCGCGTGCGCTCGCACCTGGTCGAGGGGCTGCTGCCTTGTGCAGTCGTCCCCTCGCGCCGCACGCTGCGGCTTTGGCGGTCCTTCGGGGTCGACAGGGTTGTGAGTGGGTGCCGCGCAGGTCCTTCGGGGCCGGTGGGGTGGGTTCGAGGATCCGAGGTGAAGGTGGTGAGTCTCTGAAGGGGACCCAGGGCGAGTAACGGCCGCGGTGGAGGGGTAACCCGAGATCGTGTGAACGGATTCGCAGGGGGATCAAAGCTTCGAAGGGGACTGAGTTCGCGGTAAGAGCGATCCCGGTCTCTTGGATCCAGGGCAACTGGGAGCTCGGCTTCGGCTGGGTGAAAGGGAACCCATAGTCGGCGGGGGAACTCGGCTGGCGCGTGTTGAAAGCTCCTTCGGGAGGGCACGTGGCGGTTTAGGGAAACCGGCGGCGATAAGGTCTGAGAGGTCGCGTTCGGCACGCGGGTGAGGAACCTCAAGGGAGCAAAGCGGCCTGGGAACAGGTGCGCGATCTCTGCGAGGGGAAAACTCGACGACAGACAGCCTAGGACCGGCTGCGGCGCGAAATAAAGCCGTGGAACGTGTGCTTGCGAAAACCGCCGAGGGGTTGAAAAAGCCCGAGGGCGGAGCCGGGGTGGGTCGCGAACGACCTGCTCTACCCCGCGAGGGGAAGGGGCTCGCGCACGGATGCCGATGGGGCGTCGAAAACTCGGTGAGTCAGCCCGGCGCGAGTCGGGCGGTGAGAGGCGGTGAGAACTCTGTAGGGGTAATGCTCCACGGTGGAATGAAGCCAAAGTCCTAGACCTTGGCAGACCGGTGAGTGGGTTGGTGCGTGGCTCGGTTGGAGTCGCGCGTCGTGTCGAAGGTTCGCACCAGGCACGGATCCGCTTGTCAATAAAGCCACGCAGGAGACGAGACCCCACGAGAGGCGGGGCGAGTTCGGGGCAACCCGGGAGCGCTCTTAGTCACTTCTCGACTAAAGGCTCAGAAGAGCAACGGGTGGCGCTTTGCGCCTGACACTAGAGGGCACCCTTCGGGGTGCCCTCTTTCTTTTGGTTCTTTCCCCCGCTTCTTGGCTAGCGCGCGTAGCCGACGACGTTGCAGTCGGGACACTTCGAGCCTGCAAACACCCTCGCGCAGTTGGGGCAGGCGTAGGGAGCCTCCGCTTCGCTTGGAGGCTCGCTCGCCCCACGCTCGCTCCTCTCGTCGACGACGCCGTCTCTGTTGGCGTCTTGGAGAGCTCCCATGACGAGCGCTTCGCTGCGAGAGATCCGCACGACCTTGGAGAGGTCGCCTTCGTCGAGCCAGACCGCCTCGTCTTGCGAGCACCAGTCGAGGATCGCGAGGGGCTGCTCTCCGAAGCCGAAGCGCCTGAGCTTCGCCTGGCAGAGCGGACACGCGCGAATGGAAGTGGACTCTTGGGGCGCGCCTGCGAGGGCCCTCTCGAGGAGTCCACGAAAGACCGGTTCGACCTCGGCTCGGGTCGAGGCGACGACGTAGCGAGCGAGCCCGTCGTCGCGAAAGAGCACGCCTTGGCACTCGCTGCAGAGCAGGAAGGACTGACCCTCCTGATCGACTTCAGTCAGGGAGCGCTCGCACGCGGGGCAGAGGGGGAGCGATTCGGTCACGCAGGCAGCATGTCCAGGCGCGGGCCCGCACGCCAGCGCCTTCTCAAGCGGGCGAAGCGGATCCCGCGCAGCTGGGCGGGGCTTCCTGCGCGTGATCGCGCAGTCGAATCAGAGCGAGCCCGAGGCCGTGGCCGAGGAGGGCACCGGCGGCGCTGATCCAGGGCAGGAGGAAATACACTGCCAGATAGCCCCAGGGATCGGGCTGGTGGAGGTTGAGGGCGTAGGCGTTGCACCCCACTAGCCCAAGGAGGCTGAGCCCGTTTAGCAGCAAGGGCTTGGCGGCCCCTGGGTCCTTACGCCGCAGCCAGGGAGCCGCGAAGGAGAGGAGGAGCAGAGCGATCGGGACGAAGAGGAGCACCGTCAGGAGCCCGCCGAGTTGGAGGACCTCGCTCATGCGGGCCTCCTCTTTGCGGCCTGAGCAGGAATCCACGGCGGGGCCAGGGCTTGGAGCCTGAGGAGGGAGCGACCGAGCCCTAGGCCGATCCAGCTCCCGATCGCAGCGGTCCAAGGGGACTGAAGCACGGCTGCTACGACGTCGGGCTGGCGGGCGTAGCCGAAGCTGACCCCGGCCAGGGCGCCGAGGAGGGTCGTCGCGTTCAGGATCAGGGTCGGTGTCTTCGAGCTCCCGGCGACTCGACGGATCCAGGGCCTGACTAGAGCGCCCATGACGACCAGCGCGGGGAGGACCAAGAACAAGACATAAGCTTCGATCTGACTCATGCCCGGCCTTTAGCGAGGCGCGGGCCAGTCTTAACTCGTGACCCGACGACGCAGCGCGTCAGCTCGTGCGGAGCCCTTGACGCCCTCCTGACGCTCCCTGGTGTCGATTGGAAGTCGGCAATGACGACTTACTTGGGCGCCCCAACGCGACCAGCCAGGCCGAGCCGTCTCTCGCCTCGCCTGGTGAAAGCCCCGCCCCAGCCTTCTAGGGCGAGGCCCGAACTTCGGTGCTACTCTTTGAAGAGGCCCCGAGCGAGGCACGCGTGACAGTTCTTCAGTTCGATAAAGGCATGCAGGGAAAGGGCTTCCGCGTCGAAGTCGCCTTCGTGAGCCCGCCTGAAGTCCTGCCCTCGGAGCCGACCGTGGGCGAACCCATGACCTTCGAGTGCGCGGTCCTCGGATTTCCCGTGGGGAAGCCCGTCGAGTTTCGGATCTTCGAGCCCTTCAAGCTCCACGGCGAGCCCCTCGCCACGGTCTCGGGCGAGACGGGCGAAGAGGATCGGATCGTGTCGGTCGAGTGGACCTATGACCACGCCGCCCACAAGGACGCCGTCGCCTCGACCCGCTTCGTGGTGATCGCCGGCTGCGGGGACTACTTCAATATCTCCGAGCCCTTCGAGGTGCTCGAGCCCTTCGAGCGGACCCTGACCGGCGCCGGCGGCGAGCCCCTGAGCGAGGTCGAGGTCCTGCTTCGGGCGCCGGGACGCGCTGATATCGAGGCCGTGACCGACGCCGAGGGCAAGCTCTCGATCCTGGTCCCGCCGGCCAAGTACATCGTCGAGGTCCTCGACGACGAGGACGAGTAGTTCGTGTCCGTCACGCCTAAGGTCCTGGCTGGAGCTCAGGGCACGATCTCGGATCAGATCAACGCCGGGGTGATCCACCTCTACTGGTCGCGGAGCCGCTGCGCCTGGGGAGCCGAGGTCACCTTGGGCGCCCTGATCTCGGGCTACCCCGAGGGGACCGCGGTCAAGCTGATCGTCTACGAAGACGACGGCGCGTCCGAAGACGACGACTTCGTGACCGAGCTCGAAGCGAGCCTGGACAAGGGCCTCGCGACGGCGACCTACGCCGTGGACTTCGAAGACCCCGACGACGACGAAGGCGGCGAATACGAGCTCTACTTTCTAGTCGAGGTCGACGGTGAGATCGTCTCGAGCAAAGAGAAGTGCCCTTACCTCCTCGTCGACCTCACCCTCCCGACCTTCGGCGAGTAGCCGCGTGGCAGTGATTCGGAGCGACGGGAGGGTCTCGGACGGAGCAGGCGATCACGCCGCTTTCGCCTGCAGCTACCTCAGCTTCGATGCCGTGGCTGAGGCCATGGAGGAGCTCCGGGCCCTGAGCGCGGCGGAGGGCTACTACTTCAGGACCGCGAGCGGCAAGGAGACCTACAACCTGGCCCAGGGCCTCGAAGGAGGGTCCTCGAAGTCGCGCGCGGACAACGTCCCGACTGGGGTCGCGCTCCCCTACAAGGTCACGACGCGCGACGAGCCGACGCAGACGCCTGGACGCAACGTGCGCGTGTTCAGCGTCCGCAAAGGTCCAGACGGCGCGCCGGTGTGCCCGACCCACGCCACGGCCGCGACTCTAAACGCCCTGGCCAAAGCCCTCTCAGGCGGGACTCGCGACAGCTCAGGAGTCCTGGTCCCCAAGCTCAGCGAGGGCTGGCTCCCGCAGCGCTTCGGAGATCTGTGGCAGATCGTGGTCCGCGATCCCCAAGAGCTCGGGAGCGACGCTCAGAAAGAGGAGTGGGGCCAAGGCGCTGCGCGGGCCGTGCAGGCCTTCAACCTCGGCGTCCAGATCGACCCCCTCAAGCTCCTGCGCGGGGACCCGATCCAGCTCGGGACCAGCCCCAGCGCGCCTCACCACGGCCACGCCTTGTTCTGCTTCGCCGCGCGCCGCTATCGCGGCGACGAGGTCCGCTTCCTCGCGCTAGGGTCCCAGCTGGACACTTTCGGGGTCGGCGTTCGCCTGAGCGACCTGGCGCGCTCGGGGATCCTGACCCAGGCGACGCCTGCGGGCGGGGCGGTCACGCTGGAGGCGGTCTTGCTCGGCGCCAGCGGAGGTCCCCTCGGAGACCACCCCTACGCGCTCCAAATCGGCGGGCGGGTGTTCGGAGGGCGCAGCGACGCCACGGGGCGCCTCGCCTTGAGCGTCCCGGCCGCCGGGGAGGCCACCCTCTCCTATCGCGGGAGCGCGGCCTCTGAGGGAGGGGAGGCCGCGGGCCTCGTGACTCGGTCCCTGGCGCCTCAGGGCTCGGAGCAAGCGGCGGCCCCCGAGGGCGGTGGCGGGGGAGAGGGACAGGCTGGGGCCGAGTGGGTCGTGAGCAAGTCCAGCCGGCCTTTCCAGCACTTCGTGTATCGCCCCGGACCGCTCCAGAGCGGGCGGAGCGTGACCCACGCCTACCGCTTCGGGCGCTGGCAGGTCCTTCGCAAGGGCGAGGCTGACAAGCACCAGGCCTTCGGGCCTTGGCGGGGAGAGGCCTACGCCGCGCGCTTGTTCCACGAGTTCCCTCGCTATCCGCTCCGCTTGGCCGGGAGCAACGACCCCGACTATATTACCCCCGAAGGTCACGCGGCGACCTTGGACGTGACGACCGAGCGTTACTACCGCAACACCGAGCGCCTCTCTGGCGGCTACTTCCCGATCGGGCGCTCACGGGTCTGGCACAACGGCGTTCACTTCGAGCCCGACGAACCGGAGGGGATGGCCTACGCGCCCCTCGACGGTCGCGTCGTGGCCGCGCGACTCGCGGACCCGGAGCTGAAAGACGACGCCGGCGAGCCGCGCTTCCCCTTCGGCTCGGGGAACTTCGTGCTCCTCAAGCACGCCCTAGAGCTCGGCGGGCAAGAGCACGAGTTCTTCTCGCTCCTGATGCACCTAGGCGACCCCGAGCTGCGCTTGGTCGGCGACGAGGCCCTCCTCTCGGACCGTGCCGCCCAGCTCCCCTGGCTCCGCGAGCTGGCGCTGGCGCCAGACAGCGACGCCGCCAAGGACGAGGCCGCGAGCCTGGACTGGCAGAAGCTCTACCTCAAGGTCTGGAAGGCGCCGAGCGGGGGGCACGCCCTAGGCGACGCGCCCCTAGAGGCCGGAGACCTGCTGGAGGTCGCGCCCCTCGACCTCAGCGAAGGTCAGTGGCGGACGGCGCATGGCATGGCGCCGGGCCCAGTCAAGCGCGTCTCTGACGGCGCCGAGGGCACCATAGACCCCGCCGCGATCAACGCGGACGGAGGTTTGATCGCGCCCTATGACGCCTTCCCCAGCCAGTTCAGCGAGGTCAAAGAGAAGCTCCTAGAGGGCGAGGTCGTAGACCTCTGGGAGCACGAGCTGGTCGTGCGCTGTGGCGAGCCGATCGGTCACCTTGGGACGTGGCAGGGGGCGGCTCGGCTGCACTTCGAGATCTTCTCCGAGAGCCTGATCCCGGTGGAGGTCCTCGACCTCGCGGCGGACCCGAAGGCGGATCCGAGCTATGTCGCTAAGGCCAAGGTCGACTACGACTCGGGCGCCGACGCCGAGTGCTTCTTCGACCGCGCCAGCTTCCTCGAGCAAGCCTTCGCGGCCATAGAGACCGCGACCAACGAGACCCTCGGCTACGACGGCGAGGAGCAGGCGATCCGCCTCCGCGATCGAATCGTGGGGGAGACCACGTCCGCGGAGGACAGGGAGCTGATTCGCGAACAGGAGCTCCAGCGCTTCTTCAATCAGCCGCGCAACTCGCTGGCGCCGGTGTTTCGCAACCTGGTGGTCCGCCACCTCTCGGAGTGGGGGACTAAGGTCGGCTGGGAGGGGCTCCGCAAGGCGGCCCAGCACCTGGGCGAGCCCCTGGGAGATCGGCTCGAGGCCCTCGGCAAGCAGTCTGCGGGCTACGCCTGGTGGAGCGAAGGGCTCGGCCAAGAGGCGGGGTTGCCCCAGGACCAAGTCGCGCACTTCTATCACCCGGTCACTTTCCTGGCCTGGATCGAGCGAGCCCGCCAGGCCGAGGTCCCCAAGGGCTCGGACGACGCGCTCCACACCAGCGCCCTGGAGTTGAACACCGACGTCGAGGGCCCGGCGGGCGGCGGCGAGGCGGAGGAGAGCCAAGGCAAGTTGCTTCGGCTCCGGATCTGCGACGACCAGGGCGTAGCCCTCGAGGGGGCCCGCTACGAGCTGCAGGCGGGCGAGGAGAGCTTCTCGGGCGAGGCAGGCCCTGGGGGCTTGATCGAGCACGAGGTCTCGAGTGAGGCCAGCGAGGGTCAGCTCGAGTTCTGGCCGGCGGGTGAAGACGAGTCGAGAATCTGTCCCCTGAGGATCAAGTGAGCTTGCTCTCCGAAGAAGGCAAGGACGTCTGGCTGGACATAAAGACCGGGATCTTCCGTGAGGGGATCTGGGGCGACGTCCAGGGTGAGCCCTTGAGCAAGGTGATCCCAGGGAAGCCTTGCACCTTGACGGTGGAGTGGAAGCTGCGCCGCAAGGACGGCAAGCCGCCCGAGGGCGTAGTGTTCAAGGTCTATCCCGAGGTCGCTAAGCGGAGCGAACTCCCAGAGCCCCTCTTTACTCTCGAGGGCGCGGTCGTCGCGGAGAGCCCAGCCGATCCGGGCCAGCAGGCCCCAGAGGCGGGCGAGGAGGCCCCGGCCAAGCAGGGCCTGGCGCGGCTCGAGTGGACGCCGCCCAAGGATCCCGCCAAGTGGCCGGACAAGCTCCCGGCTCGGCTGATGTTCATGCCCGAGCTCGAGGACTGGCGGGTCAAGAAGGGCAAGCGGCCCTGGAAGCAGCCCATGGTCGATCTCGAGGACGCCTGGGAGGTCGACTCGCGTTGGGAGCCCGCGATGGAGTTCGTCGGCGCTCAGGCTGACCTGACGACCCTCGTCTACGGGCTGGACTTGGCGAAGCCCCGCAAGGTCAAGTTCACGCTCTTCTATCTCGTGGGGAAGGCCGAGGCTCCCTTGAGCGGGATCGAAGGCGTCGAGGGTGAGCTCGAGGCCGAGCTCACCACCGAGGGCGTCGAGAACCCGGGCGAGGCCACCGGGCGCGTGACCTGGCAGATCCCCAATCCCGACGTGCTCCGCGACGCGGCGGAGAAGGCGGGCCTCGACCCTGACGAAGAGGACGAGGACGACGGCGTCCAGGCACCCAGAGACGAGGGCGCGCGTCAGGCCCTCCTGCCGCGAATCCACACCGTTCGCTTCAAAATGACGGTCGGGGACGAGGACGATCAACTCGAGGGCCGCGGTGACCTTGACCTGAAGGAGCCGCGCTTCTTCTTGTCGCTCTAGGCGACCTGTTGCGCTCGCGGTGTTCGCGAGGCGAGCGGCTACCCCACGAGCCAGCGCAGGAAGTCGAGGAAGTCCTCGAAGCAGTGCTTCGAGTTGGAGACGTAGAGCCAGACTTGGGGCTCACGGCACTCCTCGTCGGGCCAGTAGGCATAGAGTTCGGAATACTCGTCTTCGTCTGCACCCAGGAGGGCGTAGCCCGCTGGTGTCGTCGCGTTTGGGGGGGAGTCCTCCCAAAACTCAGCCCGCACTCCGATCTGCTTCAGCAAGCCTGGATCCTCGGGCGTGGCTCGAATCCTGGAAGGGCCGAACCAGTCCAGCCCGAAGGGGCCTGCCCAATCCCCCGCGAACTCGAAGCGCGCCCTCAGCTGAGGGGGCCACGGCCTCAGGCTCCCACTCGCGAGGTCTAGGATCCCTTCTCCCAGGGGCTCAGGCGCCGACCGCTCTCCGCCTACCTGTCCGAGCAATTCGACCAAACCGTTAGGCACCTACAGCTCCAGTTCGAAGAAGGAAGTCGCTGGAAGACGTTTGCGCAGGGGCTAGCGCGTCCCCTCGAAGGTCCCTTCCTTGATCTCGGTGTCGCTGTAGACCCGGAGCTCGTAGTCCGACTCGGCCACGGTGTAGTCCTTGGGGACCATGTAGGCGATCACGCAGCCCGTGGCGAAGGCTGAGAGCTTGACGCTGTCGTCCTGGTTGCCGCCCAGGATCACGAGCTTGCCTGCCGAGGTCTTGCCGACCACGAACCCGACGTGGCCCTTGGTGCAGCCCGGCGAAGGCCACTTGTCCTTCTTGCTGCAGCTCTTGGCCTTGCAGGTGGCCTCTGTCTGGTGCCACCAGAACACGGCGATCGAGCCATAGGCCGGCTTGCCGAGGTCCTTGCCCTTGCTCGTCCACTTGTTCTTCCAGTCGATCGCCCGGGCGCTGTTGGGCGTCTCGATCCCCGCCGTGACGACGCACCAGTTGGCGAAGGCCGAGCACCAGGGCTCCTCGTCGTTGTCAGGGTCGTAGCTGGTCGTGTCGAAGTATTTGAGGACGTCCGGGCTGTGGGTGCTGCCCTTGACCTCCTTGACCTTCTTCTCCAGCTCCTGCTTGGCGTAGACCATCCAGGGCGCGCCCGAGCTCTCGCCATAGCTGGCCCCGGTCGAGCCGCTCCCGGCCGCTGTGCTGACGCTGGGCGCGATGTCGAAGCCCGAGGGCATGGCCGACCTCGCGCCCAAGACCTCCTTGGCTCGCTTTGTCAGCTCTTGACGATCGGGGAGGCCGGTGTCGCCGCCGTTGATCCTCTTGGTGAGCGTCGTGACGTCGTCGGCGTCGGCGTAGCCGTTGAGCTTGCGGCGGCTCCAATACCAGCCCGCCGCCTTGGAGCACCAAGGGTGCTCAGCGAGCTTCTCGTTGTTGGGTTCGGTCGTGAAGTCCTCGCCGACCGACTTCCCGAACTCGGTGTAGTTGTGGCGACCCGTGAGCTGGATCAGGCCCCGGCCTTTGAAGCGGAGGCCGTCGCCCTTCTCGGTGTTCCCGAGGTCCTTACCGACCTTTCGATCGAACTCGTATTTGTCGAAGTAGCTGTCGCCGCCCATTTCGGTCATGCGCATGTAGGACCCGCCCTCGTGGGCGGTCTGGGCGAGGAAGTGCGCCATTCGGAGCGGCGTGTTGATCGCGTGCTCCTTCATGACCGCCTTGATTCCGGGGAGGAGGTCCTTGGCGTGGGGGCGGACCTGCGCGTCGGAGACCTTGTGGGCCACGATCTGGACGAGGTGGTCCACGGTCAGGTCGTCAGGGCCGCGGACGCCGCCGTCCTTACGGGGCGGCTGGATCGGACCGAACTTGCCCGGGTCGTAGTCGATCACCGCCGAGAAGGGCTCGGTCTTGCCGATCGACTTGCAGCGGATGTGGGCCGAGAGGTTCTGGCCCTCGGTGCTGTCCCAGGGCCAGAGCGTGCACACGTCGACCTCGAAGGTCCCTTCGGGACCTAGCTCGACGTTGAGGGTGTAGGTCTTCTCTCCGCGGCACATGGTCAGGGCGAAGGGGACCTCGAGGGCCGAGTCGAAGCCGGTCACCTTCCCGCGGACCACGATCTTGGTCCCGAGCAGGGACGCCTCCTCGGCCCAGCCGAACTCGACGAGGGTCGGGCGCTCGACCTTGGGGAGCAGGCGCGGGTTCTCGTCGACGACGTCGAAGACCTTGACCTCGCCCCGGGTGAACTCGGAGAGCAGGCTGTAGCCCCACTCCAGAGAGCCCTTCTCGCCGACCTCGCGGTAGTCGAAGCGCGGGTCGTCGGTGTCGGTGTCGACGCAGCCGATCCGCCACTTCTTGGCGCCTCGCTCGGCCGCACCCCACTCCAGCTCATGGGGGACGTGGGTCCCGAGCTTGGCTTCGCCTTCGTCGGACTCGTAGAGCTCGAGCTTGAGCTTCTTGCCCGAGAAGAGCCCGCTGGTGTGAGGGGTCAGGGTCACGAGGGTCCCGACCTGATAGCTCTTCTGCTGGGGCGCGACCGTGATCGAGGCTTGGTTGTCGAAGCTGACGCTGCTCGGAGCCAGCTCGGAGCTCGGGCAATGAGCCAGGAGGGGCTCGACCTCCAAGCCGACCTTGCCCTTGCCGACGAGGCCCAAGAAGAGCGCGTCAGCGATCAGCTCGAGCTTCCCGTCTCGTCCGTTAGTGACCTTTAGTGTGGCCGAATCGGGGACTCGGCGCACGACCGGGTCTCCGTCGAGCTTGATCAGCCAGACCACGTGGCAGGGGACCTCGGCCGGGAGGTAGCGGCAGTCGGCGGGGACCTCGAGGGTCTGCTCGAGGGCGTCGAGGCTCGTGGCCTGGGGGGCTCGGAGCTGGAACTCGTAGGGCGGGATCGTCCGCAGGCGAAACCCGACCTGAGAGCCGGGAGTCAGCTTGACGCTCGTTTGTTCGCCTGTGCCTGGGTTCGACATGGCGCTACTCGCTCACGCCGGCGTTGGCTACGCCCTGGGTCTCGTCGGGGTCGGGCTTGGGCGGGATCGCGAGGTTCTGCGCGCTGGCCTGAACCGCGAGCCCGCGGACCTTGCCGTTGCTCCAACCTGAGGGACGGTAGAACTCCAAGCTCCAGGTGGCGTCTGGCTGGGCGAAGGCCTTCCAGACCTCCTCCTTGGGGAGCTCGGCCTGGAGGTAGCCCTGGCTGTCGCGGCAGCCGGAGCCAGCGATAGCGGTCTTCTTGCCGTTGCGAGTCGCGTAGTTCGCGGCGGAGAACACGGCCTTGGGGCCCAGGTCGTCGGCCCCCGTGACCCGGAGCTTGAAGCCCTTGTCCGAGGGGAGCCCGTGACTCATGGCGCGGATCACGACGGCGTGGGGGTGGCTGTCCCAGTCGACCTCGAGGGCGTCGAGTCGGGGCTTGGCGTCATAGGGGATCGTGACCGCGGCCACCGTGACCTCGTTCCCGTTGAAGCGAGGGGAGTCGGCGGTCAGCTTGGCCTCGAACTCGACCTCGCTGGTGGGGAGGTCCTCGAGCTTGACCGAGACCTCGAGGCGCGCGGCGACCGACTTCCCCTCGCCGTCGGCGGCGGTCACGACCGAGCCCCCGGTCTTGCCGAGCCAGTGGAAGAGGGGCTTGGCGGCTCGCCACTCGTCGGCGGTCCCGCCGTGGAGGTCAATGCTGACCGTGAGCTTCTTGGTCCCCTCCTCGGTGCGGGAGTGGAGGAACTTCACGCCCGAGAGGACGACGCAGGCCGTCGGCGCCACGGCGGCCAGGAACTTGCCGTCGCAGCCTTCGCGCGGGTCGGCGTGGCACACACAGCCGCTGTTGAGGTCCTCGGGGTCGGTGTAGTAATTGTCGCCCTGCCAGCCGCCGCTGGGGAGGACCATTCCGAAGCGGACCGGTATGAACTCGTCGGGCTTGATCGTCCCGAGCTCCTGGAGGAGCTCGTTGAGGGCTTCGGAGGGGTCGAAGTCCACGTTCATGACCCCGCCCTCCTCGACCTCGGGCGGAGGCTCGATGGAGAGCTGAACTTGATACTTGCCGGCGGCGCTCTTGCCTAGGTCCTTGAAGGACACCTTCTTGCCGTCCTTGTCCCACTTGTCTTTGACGGCTTGGGCCGAGTCGAGGAGCTTCTGCTGCTTGGTCTGGTCGGTCGCGCTGCTCCAGGGCTCTATGGTCAACTCGCACCCGGCGGCGTCGACGCCGGCCACGCGGGTCGAGATCGCTCCCAGCCGGACCTCGTTGAGGAACTTGACGAGCTCTAGGTTGACGAAGAGCTTCCCGTCGAAGCGGAAGTCCTCGGTCTTGAACTTGCTGTCGCTGGAGCCCGGGACTGGGCAGCCGAGGGAGTTCTCGGGGCCCGTAATGAAGCCGCGCGTGTCCAGGATGAGCTTGCTGCTCTTCTTGACCGCGGCCGGGGGCTTCTTGGTCGCCACGATCGGGATCAGGACCTCGCTCTCGCTCTCGATCGGGCGGGGGTGATCGTCGTCGGCGGACGCGTCGCCGTCGTCGTCGGGCTCGGGGACCGCGACCCGAGTCTTCCAGAGCGTGATCCAGCCCTCCATGCGGTCGGGGCAGCGCTGGTTGAAGGGGACGTCCCAGTCCCAGCGCCCGTTGGCCTGCTGGATCGGCATGCCCACGCTCCCGAGCTGCGGGAAGACCGAGGTGATCTGGGTCGGGAGCTGGACCTTGGAGGCGGAGCTCTCGTGCCCTTCGATCTTGATCTCCCAGGGCCCGCCCCAGAGCGTGCAGGTGAAGGTCACCACAGCGACGCCGCCCTTGGTGATCACGTGACCGATCGGGATCCTCGAGCCCTCCTTCTCGGCCACGAGGTGGAATGGCACCCAGTTCGCGGTCCCCCCGGTCACGATCACGACCGTAAAGGTCGAGCCGAGGGGGATCTGGTCGAGGGGGTGTCGGCTGACGACACCCCAGTGGATCGGGGCGTTGGGGTCCTCGTCGCCCTGGGCGGGCTCGAAGTGCTCGGTCAGGCGGAGCTTCTTGGCCACCAGGAGCGAGTTCAGGAGCCAGACCCCGGTCACGGGGTGGACGTGGTCGAGGTCCTCGCCGTCCTTGGGGAGGACGTCGCCGAACACGGACGCCTCACCGAACACCGGGACCTCGCCGTGGGGCGTCTCTTCGTCTTGGAGGCCGGGCTCCCACCAGACCGTCTGGCGATAGATCGGCGCCAGGAGGTCGAGGTCGTTGAAGCGCCGCCCGAGGGACTCGCTGAAGGCGCGCTCGCTCCAGCTGTTCTTGTGCCGGAGCACGACCTGCCGCCAGCGGTAGGGGACGAGGGCTGCCAGGGCCTCCTTCTGGACCTCGAGGGCGTCCTCCTCCTCGAGGAGGACCGGCTCCAGGTAACCGTCGCTCGCGGACACGAGGACCTCGGTCGCGGCGGCGGGGGCTTGGACCTTCTCGGTGACCGAGCCGAAGCCCGCCTCCAGCTCCACCGCAGCGCTGTGGAAGCCCTGCCCCTCGGGCGAGAAGCTCAGCTCGAGGCGGGTCGCCCCCTCGGGCCAGTCGCCCTCGGAGAGGTTGTCGAGGTGCAGCGCCAGGGGGTAGGTCAGGCCGCAGTCGAGGTGCTCCTCTTGGTCGCTGGCCTCCTGGACGTTGAGCTTGGGCGGGAGGGGCGTCAGGCCGTGGGGGAAGGTCCCGTCCTCCTTGATCCCTTCGGGGTCGGCGAAGCTCAGGTCCGAGCGGTTGCGCATTAGGCCCGCCAGGGCGTGCTCGTAGTTCCAGCGCTTGAAGAGTCCGCGGTTCTCGGCCTCCTCTGAGCCGAGGGGCTCGCGGGCGCCCTCGGGGAGGAGGGGCTGGAGCTTCTCCTCGAGCTCACCGATCCCATAGAAGTCGGCCTCGTCCTCCTCGGCCTCGAGCTCGAGGAGGTCGAGGGTCACGCCGAGCTCGGACTGGGCGAGGTCGACGAGCTTCTGAATTCCCTCGCCAGCTGGCGCGAAGAGCTCCCAGTGGAGGAAGCCGCTCGGCATGGGGTGGTCCCCCGCCGCGTAGCCGGCGTCGAACACGGGATCCGGCGCCACGAATCCGATCACCTCCCCCGTATGCACGCAGAGGTGCGGCTGGTTGAAGGTCACGACGCCGGGGCCCTGGAGCCCCTGCCAGGCCTGGGCGACGTCGCCTGGGGCTGGCTTGAGGACGGCCGCGACGCCGCCCTCCTTGGGCGTGTAGGTCAGGAGTTGGGTCTCCTCGCCCTCGTAGCAGGCGACCTGCCCCGAGACCTCTTGGTCGGGGGGGAGCTCTTCGGCGGCCCAGCGCAGAGCGCCCGTGGGGAGCTCTTCGGCGTCGATGGCGACGACTTGGCCGTAGGCCTGCTTGCTGAGGCGAGCGACCCAGGGAATGTCGTCGGCGGTCGCGGCAATGTCCAAGAGCGGGTCGAGGTGCATGTAGAGGCTGTAGAGGACGATGGGGTCACTCTCGTCGTCTTGGTCAGCCTCGCGCAGTTCATGTCGCAGGAGGACGAATGCGGGCGGGCCTCCGGTCAACTCCACGACCTCGGGGCGGGGGGGGCCGAGGCGGGCGGCCACGACCCAGCCGCTGGCGGCCGCATGGACGGGGGTCGCGGGGGGCCGGCCCTTGGGATCCGGAGGCGGGGGCTCTGCCTCAGGAGGTGGCGGGAAGGGCCGGAGGTGGATCCCGGGGTGGAGGTTCCGGCGCAGACCGAGGGGGTAGTAGCCGCCGGGCTGGGCCTCGCTGTTGTAGTAGTGGTGGACCGGGCCCGCGAACTCGCCCTCCGAGCGGAGGAAGGGGTAGGAGAGGAAGTTGTAGTTGAAGCTGCGGCTGTTGAGGCTCGACTCGAGGAGGGCCTCTGGGACCTCGAGGAGCTCGGAGTCGGGGGCGAGGTAGAGGTTCGACCCGTCGTAGCCGTGGTCGAGCATCAGCGGCCCGGCGGCGTCCTTGATGCTCAGGCTGGAGTTCTCGCTCGCGCTGAGGGTCGTGGGCGCCGGCGTGAAGAGGAAGCTCGCCCGGAGCAGATAGAGCGAGGCTTGGGCGTGGCCCCAGCTGCCCTGAATGAAGACGTAGCCCGTTGAGTCGGGGTCGATCGAGGCGGGGTCGAACTGGCGAACGTAGGCCTTCTTGAGGCCCTTGTCTTGGGGCTTGGACTCGTTGTGGGGCGAGGAGGGGTCGGCGATCAGGAGCCAGAGGCCGAGCTTGCCCGTGGCGTCGCGGAGGTAGCAGTAGCCGCTGACGACGACGATGTGGGCTCGGTGCTTGGTCGTGCTGAGGCGGCTCCACATGCAGACGGGCTTGTTGCGGCGGAGGGTCTCTAGGATCGGCTTGAACTGCTCCTCGACGAGGAGCTCGTTGCTCGCGATCCGAGCCGCCTCGGCCTGGCGGGTCTCGCTCGCGCTCCAGGGGAAGAGCTGGCTGGCGAGGTAACCCTGCCGCTCCTTGAGGCCCACGTAGTCGTAGTCGTCGCCGCCATGGAGGAGCCCGTAGGTCTTGATCCCCTCCACGGGCTGCCCGGGCTTGTCGGGCTTGTCGGCGTTGATCGGGTGGGTGTGGAAGGCCCGCTTGCCGTCGGCGTGGCGGAGGTCCATGGCCCACTCGTGGTTCCCGTCCCAGAACGAGATATAGCGCTCCTTAGGGTCGCCACCCTTGGCGACCTCGAACCAGTTCCAGACCATGGTGCAGGTCGTGCGTCCGCACCACTTCTTGAACTTGCCGGGGTTGCCGGCGGCGTCATACCACTGGCCGAGGAGGGGGAGCTTGAGGAAGTGCCACTCGCTGGCCTTGGCCAGGATCGGCGCCAGCTTGGGTTGGACCTCGGTCTCCCAATAGGCGTCGATAGGCCAGGCCCGGTTGGGGTGGGCGGGGTCCTTGTCGTAGGTCGCCCGGGTGTTGGTGAGCTCGACGCGGATCATGCGACCCCGGGGTTAGGGAGCGTCTCGAAGGGAGAAGGCTCTAACGATAGAGGGCTCTAACTATAGAGGATCGGCGTCGCGGCTTTCGGCCGAGTCCTGGCCCAAATCCGGTCGGGCAATTCTGCCGAGTTTTACGCTGGCCGCCGGCTTCGCAGCTGAGGCCGCGAGGCTTAGCTCGGTTTCAGAGTTGCTTCCCTGTTCTGATCGTTCGGACCCAATCATGAGAAGCCAAAGCCCGCACCCTCGACTCCAAACCCGATTCAGCGAGGCGAGAGGAGCGAAAGGGGTTCTTGGATCTCCCCGGGGCATGCCCGTTCGCCAAAGAGAGCAGACTCTGTCGGGTTCTGCGGACACCAAGGTCCTCTTTAGTGAGGTTAGGAGTGGTGGTAAGTTTGCGAGGCACACACGGACCCCCAGAGGCTCATGACCCGCACCTTCGCCACACCTTGCTCCCCGACTCGGCTCTTCGGCTTAGCACTCATGCTCTGCGCCTTTCTGCCTGGCGTGCAGGTCCTCGCCCAAGACGCGAAGGAGACCCCCGCGCCCAAGGTTGTCGATCGCAAGCTGGCGGTCGCTACTGGCAAGTCCCTCTTGGAGGGGTCGAGCAAGTCCAAGCGTAAGAATGCCCTCGCCAAGGCAGCCTCCCTCGAGGCAGGCGAGCGGCGGATCCTGATCGCCTGGGCTCGGGATCAGGTCAGCGACCCCCGGGTCCGGAACCTGATCCCCTTCCTGCGCAAGCTCGACTCTCAGGCGGCCGCGGATCTCTTGGCCAGGATCGCAGCCGCGCCTCGGGGCGAGGCTGACGACGGGTCGATCGCTGAGGAGGCGCTCGACGCGCTGCTTTACGGGCAAAAGGCCAGTCGCTCGATTCCGATCGCGACGGAGGCTGCGCTCAGAACGACAGACCCCTATGTCGCTCAACGGATCCAGACTGCCCTCTTGGAGTTGATCAAGGAGGGCCCTGAGAAAGAGGAGGTCAAGAGCGCAGTCTTGATGCGGAACCTCGTGATCTCGATCCAGAAGGTCATGCGAGGGCGCGACCTGCCCCCAGGAACCCGCGAGCGCTCGGTCTCCCTCGTCTCGAGCTGGCTGATCGACACCGACGACCTCGCTGGCTTGCTCCAGCTGGTCAAGCGCCGGCTCGAGGACGAGGACCGAATCTTCCTAGACGGCATGATTCAGGGCATGGCTCACCGTCGCCAAAAGCTTCACCGGCCGATTCACCTCCTGCGCGCGCGAGAGGCAAACCGGCGGAACAAGCTCGAGCCCTCTCAGCGGGAGCAGCTCGCGGACATCGAGGACTGGCTGGAGGACCGGGTTCGCAGGGACAAGCGGCTGACGCTGATCGCTCGCCGCATGGAGTCGGACGCCAAGGTCTTTGAGGATTTGCTCTTGGATCGGCTCGAGAACAGCGAGAACACCCGCCTCAAGCTCCAGATCCTGAAGCTGGCTCCGACCTACGCCAAGGGCGCCGACTCCAAGTGGGTTCCGGCCCTGATCCCGCACCTCGACGGGAGCATTGGCGCCCAGGCCTACGTCTTGATCCGCAAGCTCACGGGGGAGACCTTCCCCCAAAACCGAGTCCTCTGGAGCCGCTGGCTCAACGAAGAAGAGTCCAGTCCAGAGTCCAGCCCTAACGAAGACCCTTCCCCAGGAGGTGGCGAGTGAGAGCTCCCCTTCGACACCAAGCCCGCAGCTTCACCATCGTTGAGACGGTGGTGGCGCTCGGGATCATGGCCCTGGTCATGCTGGCCATGATCGCAGCTCAAGTCAGCGGAGATCAGCTCCGGCAGACGAGTCGTCAGACCGAGTGGCTGAACACCGCGGTCCAAGATCACTTCGAGGACCTTCGTCAGCAGGCTGACGTCGCGAGCGTCCGAAACCAGATCAACGGGTCACCCAACTGGCTGACTCTAGGCACCAAGAGCAGTCACACCCATGAGGCTGGCGGGGTCGCAGGCGTCAGCAATGGGATCCTGGTCACGGCTGCCCCTCAGCGGATCCTGACCGAGGCCGAGTGCGCCGCAATCTTTGGTGGGACCTACGACTTTGATCGCGACGGGACCCCGAACTCAGCGACCAGCGTTCCGGCCGACTATCAGACGGTGATTCCTATCCAGTTGACGGTGACTTGGACCAACACCCTCGTCGGGCCAGGGGCCGTTCGGACCCTGACCTTCAACACGATCGTCTACCCCGCTGGGAGCCTCGCACCATGAAGTTCACCGCTCGCTCTGTCGCTCGGGGTTTGACCTTCCTCGAGATCGTGATCTCAGCAGGTCTCCTGATGACGGTCATGGGCCTCTCGCTCCAACTCTTCTCGGGATTCAGCACTGCGACCCGCGACCAGATCGCGACGATCGACCTCGAGTCCAAGGTAGTCAAGGTCGAGAAGCTGCTCCGCACCGAGCTCCAATCGATCTCGTCGGTCGGCGCCAACGCCTACGACGGGACGGTTCCTGGGCAAGGCGTGCTGGTTGGGACCTACGACGGGGTCCTCCTCTCGGATCCGGGCGGCCTCGGTCGCTTCACCCAGGTCCAGTATCGACCCGTTGAGGGCTACGACGCTGCCGCGGGGACGACGATCCTCGGGTTTCACCGGCAGTTGAGGTTCGTCCTCGAGGCCGGCGAGACCCTCGACAACACCAGCGAGGACGGGGACCGCTATCTGGACGAGGGGACCTTGCTCCTCTCGATTGACACGAACAGAAGCGGGAGCTTCGACGCGGGCGAGACGATCGTGGTCGCGACTCAGATCGCCTCCCAACCTGAGACCTACGTCGGCGGGGGTTTGCCCGTCGGGACCAACTTCCAGTTCTTCCTTGGCGTCGGTGGGTTCACGACCTATCAGGACCAAGGCCAGACTGGGTTCCTCCAGATCGACCTGACCTTCCTGGGGCCAGAGCCAAACCGCTCCAATGGAGTCCGCTTGCGGACGAACAACTGGAAGTTCGCGATCCGTAACCCCTAGGACTCGGTCCGGCGGAACCGGACAGGTCGCTCGGGCCTGTCCGAGACGTCGGACAGGCCCTTCTCTTCCAAATGACTTAGCTTCGGCCGGAAGTTTGCAAGACACGTCACTCAGCCATGAGGAGTCAAACCATGTTGAAGCGATTGTTGCTAAAGAAAGCAGGTCAAAAGGATCGAGAGCAGGGGTCGGCCTTGATCGTGACCATGGTCCTGATCATGATGGTCTCCGCCTTGGTCCTCGTGACGGCGCAGATGAACTTGAAGAAGAGCGACGTCGCCGTCGAGTCGACGCGCTACCTGCGCCTGACCTCCCTCGCCGAGAGCGGCATGGGGGCCAAGTTCGAGGCGATCGCTGAGGCCAACTCCGATCCTGCGGTCGTGGTCCTCCCGATCTCCATGGCCATGGGCAGCGACACCGTCCAAGTCTCGGTCGTGACCCTCCCCTCTGGCGACTACCAAGTCACCTCGAGGGCCACTGACCCCCGCGGCGTCGGCGTCGAAATGGTCGCCACGATCTCGGCCGCGGTCCACCCGACCTTCCGCAAGGCTCTCTACGTGGGCAACAAGGACAGCCTCCCGGTCCCGGTCCGCCTGGGTCCGACCGACAACCTCACGAGCATCTTTACCTACGACGAGAGCCAGTGGCGCTCCTCGGGCTATCGGCTCAAGGAGTCGGACGTCGGGATCGACTTCAACAACGACGGAGACATGGACGAGAACCCCAAGATGAGCTGGCTGGACGGCAACAGCTACCCCGCCTGGGGCGTGGGGGCCGGGAACATGGAGAAGAGCGGCTCGAACTACCGGATCGACCTCGATCAGGACGGAAGCTACGGGACCTACACCAAGACGATCCAAAACGCTCCCGAGTTCGCTTCGCCGACGGGGACCGAGCCCCTCGAGCCCGAGTCCGGCACGCCCAGCTGGGAGAACATTCTCAGCACGGACGGGGACTACGTCGACGGCGAGATCCACGTCAACGGCGACGCCGAGCTCCGCGGCAACACCCGGGTCTACGACGTGGTCTCGGCCACGGGCACGGTTCAGGGCGACAACGTCCCTGGCACGACGCAGAACGGCGTCGACTCGATTACGCCTCCCGATCTCCACGCCACGGACTACGCGTCGATCGCGGATACGGTGATCACGCCTTCGACGGTCAACACCCACGCCGCCTTCCAGCCCCCCACCTCGTCAATCACAGATTTCTATGGGGCGGAGTTGACGGGCGATCCCACTACTCAGGACAACGGCGCGATCCACCTCGGGAGCGCGACCGGGAGCGCGAACGCGACCTTCGGCACCGGCGAGGACGGGAACTTGGTCTACGTGAAGGGCAACCTCTGGATGCACTCCTCCTCGGACTTCAACGTCAAGCTCCCCTCTAGCCACGCTGTTCGGATCACGATCGTGGTCGAGGGCAACCTCTACATTGGTGACGACTTCGAATACAACCACCCCGATTCGGGTGTCCTCTTCCTCGTCAAGGGGAAGACCGACGACCCCAACACCGCCGAGCGTGAGGACGAGACCTTCTACGACGCGAACAAGAACTACGTCTACGATCCGGGCGAGCCCCTGATCAACGACGACGGTGACGGCGTCTATGAGGGTCCCAAGGAGGGCCAGGGCAACGTGTTCTTCGGTGACGTGGCCTACGGCACTGGCGGCGTCACCGACGGGTTCATGTATGCGGAGAACAACGCCTACCTCATGGACTCCTCGACGGCGACCAACCCCCTGAGCAACCCCCAGGACAAGCACAAGATCTACGGCGTCAATGGCTTCCTCAGCGCGGGTGGCGTCGTGGACCTCGGCAACCGGCGCCTCGGCGACGACTACTTCCAATACAAGGTGAAGTACGACGACCGCCTCGAGAAGAAGGAGATCAACTTCAAGGGTCTCCCGAGCGCCCTCGGCGGCGGGAGCGACTTCGCCCTCTTGGCCTGGACGACGCGTCGCTTCTAGCTGGACCCGAGGCCCCTGCTGGGCCTTGTTGAGCGGTTATCTTTGGGCGGGTGAGTTGGGAGACCAACTCACCCGTCTTTTTTTGCTTTGCCTCTCGCGGCGGCGTTTCGAACCAGTGGTGGTGGACCGTGATCAAGACTCCTGCATTCGCTTTCGCGCTCGTTCTCGCATGTGGGGCCTTTGCTCAGGGCCAAGAGGAGGAGCCGAACGGGGGCGATCCGATTCCCCTTCCCTTCACCCGCAGCGCGCTGAAGGGGATGTACAAGACCGGGCTCCTGCTCCGCTATGTGCGAACGACCTATCAACAGGGGAAGGCTCCTCGTCAAGAGTTCGTGTTCAATCGGGTCGTGGAGCACAGCGGCAAGGGCTACTTAGTCCGAACCTTGGTCTTCAATGACGCCGGAAACGCGATTGGGAAGCCGAGTAAGCCGCAGGCGGTCCCTTATCAGGTGGAGTCCAAGACCTTTCGCTCTGCCAAGGTCTACAAATACGAGCAGATTCGATTGGGGAGGAAGGAACACACGGCGCACAAATACGCCTACCAGGTCAAGCTGGCTAACCGCCCTGGGTGGAGGACCGTGTGGTACTCGGGCAAATACCGCGGACTGCTCCTCAAGACCATGAGCCAGCCCACGGGAGAGGTCGGGAGGAAGAACTACCAGACCCTGGAGCTCGTTGAGATCCCAGCCAAGCTCCGCGGGCAGAAGGAGAAGATCGGTGGCGCCCAGGGGAACCTGCCTTGGACCGACGAGGAGATCTTGAAGGCCTGGCCTGAAGGCGGTTGGGTCGAGTTCGAGGTCAAGACCAAGAACAAGCAGGGCAAGCAGACCCTCCGCCTCAAGCGGACGATGATCGGCCGCGAGGCGAGCTGCTATGTGGTGCGTGAGCAACTCTGGGACGCCAAGGGGAAACTGAAGGGCGACACGGGTCGCCCTCGTCTCTGGGTCACCTGGCTTCGGGACGTCCGCTCGGCCCCGAAGTCGGTCATCAAGAAGAAGCTCGACAGGGAGGTCGAGGCCGCAGGACGCAAGTGGCCTTGCAAGGTGTATTCCCTCGAGGGCAAGCAGAAGATCACCTGGTATCTCTCCAAGGAAGTCCCCGGCTTGACCGTTCGCTACGTCTCCGATCGCGCGGGGCAGAAGGTCGATCGCCTGCTCTCGAAGGTCGGGATCCCCCTCCCTGGCGGAAAGTAGTCGCCTTCGTTGGGTCAGACCTGACTGGTTTTTCGAACAGCGCAGTGGGCTGCCTCCAGATGGCTCTTCGGCAGGCCCTGGCCAAGCTACCGTGGTGCGTCCAGGGACAGATTGGGCCAAATCGCGCGCCTTTCGGGGCTCGAGCGCACTTGCGCGGCGCCCTTGGTTGGTCCGAATGTCTGGATGATCGAACGAGGCTTCCAACTTCATTCGACTTAAGGCTGGTGCTAGACGTGCTCCAAGTCGGGCATGAACAAGTTCAATACACAACGTCGATTCGCCTTGGGCGCCCGCGGATTCTCGCTGGTCGAGGTGATCGTCGTCACAGGAATCGCCGTGACCCTGTTCTCGGTGATCCTTGCTATGCAGTTCACCGCGACTCAGACCCGCGTCTTCACCCAGGAGCGCGACATCGCCCGTGAGGCCGCGACGGCCCGCCTCGAGGAGGTCACCGGGTCCAACTTCGCCACGCTCCAAGCCACCTACGACGGGATCGATTTCGCCGTCCCAGGGTTGGTGAGCAGTGTTCCAGGTGAGGAGGTCGGGACTGTCGTGGTCGACACGGCGACCGCGCCTGCCTCGGCGGAGTTGATCCGCGTCACTGTCCAGATGCGCTGGCGGAGCAAGGCGGCCAACGGGGCGCCTTCGACCTTCGAGCTCTCGACCTTGGTCGCCAACCGAGAGGTTCAGTAGTTATGGCCTTCACCCGTATCGGCAACCGCGCCTTCACCATGATGGAGGTGGTCGTGGCCGCCGCGATCATGACCATGGTCATGCTCTTCGTGGTCGGCGCCATGAGCACCTCGCTCGACGCCTCGAACTTCGACATGGCAATGACTGGGATCAACAAGGACCTCAGGACCGCCGCAGATCGCATGACCTCGGAGCTGCGAGACGCTGGAGGAGACGAGTTCAACAACAACTACGTCACGACCCACGACCCTGAGACGGCGACGGTCAGCGTCCCGACCGTGAGCTTTCGGCGTCGGACGGGCCTCCTGGGCGAGGGCGACGGAATCACGAACGCCAACACCCTCAACAACTGGGGTCCGGTCGTGACCTACTTCCTCCAGGACAGCGCCAACGAGACCTCAGGCGACAACGACGACGACGACGGCGACGGCTTGATCGACGAGCGGAGCCTGATGCGGACCGAGAACGGGACCACCGTCATGGTCCTCGACAACGTCATGAACTTCGTCGTGACGCGGGACCCGACCGCCCAGAGCTCGGACGAGCTCGTGATCACCCTGGCGGTGGGCCGGGCCTACGTTTCCAACGGGACGCGGAGCGTCCTCCAGCAGACCGCGACCAGCCGCGTGACGCTTCGCAACCGCCCCCGGGCGCAGTAAGTAGCAGTGGTGGAGAGCGTCATGAACCAATCAACAGAAGGAGATTTCGACATGAAGGAAGAGCAACACGAGCTCGAAGGGGAGCGGGGCACCGCTTCACTCGCAGGGGTGATCGGCCTCTCGCTGATCTCCATGGGTTTGGCCCTAGCGGTGCTGACGACGAACCAAGGCCAGGTCCAGCACTCTCGCCTCAGTCGTGAGTTGGCGATCGTTCGCTACGCGGCCCTCGCTGGAGCCAACGACGCCCTGGCGGAGATTCGCTTGGGCACCGACGGCGTTGGCGAACGCGCGGGTGGCCTCGGGCGACTCGGGGTCAATGCGCCGATCGTCTACAACGACAACAACGGAAACCCCGTCGGCGAGTACGTGACCTACGTGATCAACCGCGCCGCGGACCCGGTCAACGACGCGCCCGAATACTACATTCGCGTCATGGCGGCTGTCCCGAGCTTCGCGGCTGAGCAGGCCAACGGCCAAGGGGCTCGCGGCTTCGGCATGGAGTTTCGCCTCCAGTCGGAGGTGACCTTCTCGCTCGCTCCCAACCTGGGCGCGATCTCCTACGCGGGGCCAGTTGATGCCTGGGATCTTCGCTCCTGGGAGAACTCTGGGTTCAACATCGACGGAGGGGACTACCCGGCCGTCGTGTTCACCGACGGGGACGCCTACGACGACTTCATTGACATCGTCAAGGACGAGTGGACCAGCGGCTGGGATGTGTCGGACAACATTACGGGCGCGCCCATGCAGACTCAGGCCGAGGGGGACTCCGCAGAGTTCGAGGGCCCCTTCTCACTGCAGAGCGAGGCGGCCTTCGACGCCCAGACGCTCAACGACTACCGAGAGGCGCTGCGGGAATACGCCCAAGAGTTGGCCTTCGTGACCGAGAACACGAGTGGCTCGAAGAACGAGAACTGGGGTGGCCTCGACGCTGCGACGGGTCGCCTCGCTGACTACGTCCGAAACGGCGTGACGGTCAAGACGACGATCCTGCACACCCACCCCGACGTGAAGAACGGCGCGGGAACCAACAAGCCTCGGATCACCCAGGACTTCGACTTCCCTCTGACTCCTGGCGTAGACACCAACGTCGTCGTGATCGACAGCTCAAAGTTCCAGGGCGGCAGTGACCAGGTCACCGACAACCACGGCCGCACGATCACCGGGGCTGGAACCCTGGTCGTCCTCCACCCGATCGGCAGCAAGACGGACAACGCCAACGGCAAGCAGTTCAACCTCGACTGGGACGGTGACGTGATCGTCGTCGGCTACCCGGACGACACGACGAGCGGCGTGGGCAACAACAGCCGCACCGACAACCTCCTCTACATCTCTCGCGCCGACTGGAACGTGGACGGGAACGTGATCCTGCTCTCCTCTGGAACGACCGAGGCCTCGCTCGAAATGCGCGGCACCGGCTCGGACACGGCGAACCTGACCGTCAACGGCTCGCTCCTGCTCTTCGCCGAGGCCACCGGTCGTGAGGCTGAGATCGACATCGAGGGCAACGCCAACATGACCGTCAACGGGATCGTGGGCGTGTATGGAAAGCGCGCCGAGCTCGAGAACCAAGACGCCGGCACGGGCACCAACTGGACGATCAACGGAACCTTGGCGGTCGGGCTGCCCGACGACAACAACACGACCAGCGCTCGGCTGGACGTGGACGGGCAGGCCAACTTCAACTTCAACCTCGACAACGTCAACTCAGCGACCGAGAACCTGGCCGAGCTCCAGGCGGACCTGAACTTCCAGAACGAGATCCCCAACGGCTTCACCTACGGCGCTCAGAGCTGGCTGCTCGAGAACAAGGCCCTCTACACCAACTTCGAGGGTGACCTTCCTGCCCGAGTCCTCGCCGGTGAGGACTTGTTCGTCGACACCGATCTCATGACGGCCAACCGTCAATGAGGATCACCCGAAACCTCGCGGTCTTCGGTCTCTGCTCAGCCCTGACGCTCGTTTCGAGCGCCAGGGCTGGCGACGTAGAGGAGGACGAAGGTCCGGTCGTCAAGTCGACCTCGGTCGGCGACGCCCTGGTCATGCTCGGTCGCGGTCGTGAGGATCGGGCCTGGGCGATCCTGGGAGACACTGCGAACCTCGCTGAAGCGAAGAAGGCAGCCTTGAAGGGCTTGAAGCAGGAAGAGCCTTTCGCCTTGAGGGGCTCGGCGCTCTACCTGGGGACTTCGAAGGTCTGGGGCAAGGGCAAGGACGTCGATCATCCTCGTTGGCGTGAGCCGCTCGAGAAGCGACTGGCCAAGGCCCGCAAGGCCTTAGACGAGATCAAGGCTGCGTTGGGGACCAAGAACACGCCCAAGGCACGCCAAGTCCTCTTGCGTCGGCGGAAGAAGGCCAGGGATCAGGAGGAGATCCTCTTAGAGGTCCTAGGGCACCTCGGGAACAAGGCGAGTTGGAAGGAGCTAGGAAAGCAGGTCGAGTCTGCCACCTCTAGCCACACGATTCGGGGGGCTGCGCGTGGGTTGACCGGTCCGCGAGGGAACGGGCTCCAGCGCCTCACCAAGATCCTGGCTGACTTTGAAAAGAGCAACGCGAAGCTGCCGAAGCAGCCGCCTCCCGCAGAGAGGATCGAACTCGTTCAGGACGAACTGAAGCGAGTCGCGCGAACCAGCCAGGCGCTGAAGCTCGTGGCAAGTGTGGATCGAAACCCCTCGGCAGCAGGCCTAGCAGCCCTGGAGCGCCTCGTCTCCAAGAAGGCTCTTAAGGAGGCCTGGCGGACGGTCGAGCGAGCCGGTCGGAGCCGGTCGGCAGCGGTGCGAGCCGCAGCGGCGTCCGTGGTCCCGAAGCTTCGCGGACAGAAGTCGAAGGTCGAGTTTCTCGTTGGACTCTTGCGTGACGACTCCGAGATCCCGGTCCGGGTTGCGGCGGCGAGCGCCATGGGGCGCCTGAGTCGCCGAGAGGCTGCGCCTTACTTGACGGATCTCATTGAGGCTCTCAAGGACGAGGTGGTGGTCCGTGAAGCTGCAGGGAAGGCGCTGGTGCAGCTGACAGGTCACAAGATGGGTCCTGTGCACAAGGCCTGGGAGCGTTGGCTCGCCCGGCAATAGGCCCTCGTTAGAACGGGCTAGCTAGCAGGTGGGTGGGTCCTGAGAGGTTCACCCACCTCTGCATTGGTTCCGAAATGCTAAACCGGCGTCATGCAAATCCGACGCCTGGCGCTCCCCCTTCTCCTCTGCTCGGCGCTCGCCTGGGCCGCAGGCTGCGCGAGCGCGCCTGAGCCCGCAGCGGACCCAGTGGATCCCGGGCCTTACCCCGCGCATTGGTGGGAGCCCGTGGAGAGCGAGGGGGCGCCCGAGTGGGAGATCCTCCCTCAGGCTGCGCGCCCGCCGCAGGTGATCCTGAGCAAGCGCCACGAGCTGGGGATCCTCTCCAACTTCGCGGACACGCCCTTCACCTACCGCGGTCAGTCCTACGCGAGCCTCGAAGGCTTCTGGCAGTGCATGAAGTATCCCGAGGGGCCGCAGGATCCGCGCCGCTCGGAGAAGGTCAGTTGGAAGCACACCCGGGCCGAGGTCGCCGCCATGGTCGCCTTCGAGGCCCACTCCGCCGGCGTGGCGGCCGAGGCCAACATGAAGGCCCTGGGGATCGATTGGGTGTCCTTCGAGGACGAGAAGATCCGCTACAAGGGCGCCGGGATCGAGCGCCACTACGCGTTGATCCTGGCCGCGAGCTGGGCCAAGGTCCGCCAAAACCGTAAGGTCCGCGAGGTCCTGCGCGCGACCGGCGACCTCCAGCTCTTGCCGGATCACCACGAGGACGCCGACGGAACCAAGGCTTGGCGCTACTACGAGATCTACATGAAGATTCGCGCCGAGCTCGAGGCCAAGGGCTGGGAGACGGGGACCTCGATCCGACTCCACGAAGGACACGTCTCGGAGGCTGAAGCCTCGGACGTCCTCGAGCAGATCGCGCGCAAGGCGGGGGTCAACGCAGTCCTGACGCCGAGCCTGGACCGAACCCTGAGCGAGGAGGAGGTCAAGTCGATCTCGGAGCAGCCCTCGTGGCAGCGAGCGCTCTCCCGCCTCAGTGAGCTCCTCTCAGCCCGAATCGCGAAGGAAGGCGAGGTCTACTTCCTCAAGCCCTGACCACGCCCACGAGCCTTGGCGGAATCCAGGTGCCTACCGCCACAATTCGGGAGCTGAGCCCGACCTGAAACCAAACCCTCTCTAAGTGCCCTGTTCTTGGCCTGGCACTGGGGGTGCTCTTGTCCCCCTGTGCGCGCATTCCTCCCAGCCCTGATCGTCCTTCTCTCCGCCGCGAGCGCTCTGGCTCAGCCCTTTCAGGAGCGCTATCGAACCCGAGTCGCGGAGTTCGAGCGGGAGAACCGTCAGCTGAGCTCGGCCTCGCGCTCGGTGGTCCTCTTTGGCTCCTCCTCCATGGAGGGCTGGAAGAACGGACGCCGGATCCAGCGCTTCTTGCCCAGCCTGAGGTCGCGGATTCGCAACCGCGGGATCTCGGGCGACGGGATCGGGATCAAGGCCACGACGGGGCTCTACAACCGGATCCGGGCCTCGGTCACCGGCGCCCAACCGACCCACGTGTTCGTGCTCAACGGGCGCAACAGCCTCGGCTACGGCGTCCCTCGGGTCGCGGCCCGCTACCGCGAGGTGATTCAGGAGCTGCGCCGGACTTCGCCTAGGGCCGTGATCACGATCGTGAGCTGCGCGCCCGTCCGCAAGTCATACACGCGCCTCAAGGACAAGATCGTAGACCTCAACAGCCGCCTGCGGCGAATCGCCAACGAGGAGGGCGCGCTCTTCTTCGACCTCCACGCACGCCTCGTCGACGGCAGCGGCCTCATGAAGCGCGCCCTGACCAGCGACGGGCTGCACTTCAAGGACGAGGGCTACCGAATCCTGGGCGCCGAGATCGAGCGGATCGTGCGGGAGGACCTGCGTCCGACGCCTGCTCCGACACCTACTCCAAGCCCGACGCCAGAGCCGACCCCAACCCCGGCAGCCAGCGAGACTCGCCAGGTCGCGGCCAACGGCCTTAACCTCCGCCGCGGGCCCGGCTCCAACCACCCGATCCTCTCGACCCTCCGCCGCGGGACCCGCCTGGAGGTCTTGGCGCGCCAAGGCGCGTGGCTCCAGGTCCGGGCCGGCGCGCGCCAGGGCTGGCTCCACGGAGCCTTCACGGCGCCCCTCGCCGCCGCCCCCGCCCCCAGCGCAGCGGCGACCCACCGCGTCCAGGCGGCGCGCCTCAACGTCCGGCGGGGCGCCGGCCTCGACCAGGCTCGCCTGGGGAGCTTCCCGCGGGGCACCGAGCTCCAGGTCCTGAGCAGGAGCGGGCTGTGGTGGGAGGTTCAAGCCGGGACGCGCCGAGGCTGGGTCCACTCGGGCTACCTGGAGCGGATCTCCCAGAGCGGGATCAGTGGGGCGGTCCAATAGAGGGAACGAACCCGCTGCTAGTGCAGGACTTAGGTGAGCCTCGGAAAGCCAGGTAACACCACGGGGGGGCAGGCCCAAGAGGTTGGCGGAAGACGAAGGAGTCCGCCATGACCACGATCCGCACGATCACGATCCTCTTCGCCGCTGCCCTCGCGCTGGCCCCCCTCAGCGCTGAGGCTCGCGAAGACGTCCGCGGCTCGCAGGCCTCCGAGCGCCAGATGACTTTCGCCCAGCGCGTCGGCCGCGACACCGAGACCCTCTTGGGCGCGACTCGACGGGTGGAAGTCACGGGCTATCCCGAAGGCCGCTCCACCACCGGGCGCGGCGCCGAAGTCCAGCTCATGGACAAGGAGGGCAACCCCGCGGCCACCATTGAGCACCTCGAGTTCCGCACACCCGAGGACGCGGCGCGCTTCTTCGAGGGCGCCATTGACGAGCTCGGCACCACCGGAAGCATGGACCTCGCGGGCAAGAGGGTCGTGCGCGTCAAGGGCCCTGGCCTCTCGGACCCGACCTTCCTCGAGGCCGTCTTGGCCTCGGCTTGGAAGCGCGGCCCCAAGGCCGGCCCCCGCGAGGCTCGGGTGATCAGCGTCCTCGACGGCAAGGGCGTCTTGTTCGAGGACAACGGGAGCAACCCCACGATCTCGGGGATCTTCGAGAGCAACATGGAAGACGCCCGCGAGCGCTCGGGGCGAGGCCTCCTCATGACCGGCGAGACCCTGACCGACGACAGCTACACCGCCGTGAGCAGCACCGACCACCTCTCATTGACCACCAAGGACGGGATCCGCAAGGGCTGGCTCTCGACTCCGGACATGGCCGTCATGATGCCCAGCTACGTCGACACCTTCCTGACCATGAAGGCCAAGACCGGCATGCTTCAGGCCCTGGGCAACATGTTCGGCGGCGGCAACTAAATCACTCTCTTTCTCTTCTGCGCGCGGCCGTCGACTCATGGTGAGTCGACGGTCGCCGTCTTTGGTTGGGGCGCCTGCCTCGAGACGAGCCAGCGCCTGTCGAGAGCAAGGTAGGGTCGGGTTCAGCCCGGACCGCCTCTCGTGACCCGAACCCCTCTCCTAGTGTTCCTGACCCTAGTCACCTGGCTGGGCGCGTTCGGAGCAGAGCCGGCTTCAGCGCAGGAGTCGACCCCCCAAGCGCCAGAGGTGATTCCGCCGAGCGAGGCCTGGGCAGGCGGCTGGGGCTTTGACCCCCGTGACGGCTCGAGCTACGAGGGCAGCTTCCCGATTCGGCTCCGGCCGCGGGCGCTCCTGGCCTTGGACTACCGTCGCTACGACGCCCGCAACGAGAGGCGCCGCGACCTTCGCCTCGACCGGGCCTTGCTCGGAGTCGAGGCTGAGCTGATCAAGGGGCTCTCGCTCCGCGTCCTCGGAGACCTCCGGGGAACCGACACGACCTTCGGCTTGGAGGAAGCCTGGATCTCCTACGAGGCGCCGCAGCGGAGCGAGCTGTTCTCGCTCCGCGCCCGCGCAGGGCTGCTCCCCTTCACGCCGGGCCTCGAGCACTCGCTCCCTGAGGAGACCCTCCCTTGGCTCGACTACGGCTCCCCCGCACAGCTCACGGGGCGTCACGACCTGGGAGCGCTCTTGGAGGTCGAGGCCCTGGCCGGCTTCCTCTCAGGACAGGTCGGCGTCGGGCTGGGCCAAGGCTTCGACGGCTACGGGCAGCGGCGGAGCGATCCTTTCGTGTTCACCAAGGTCATGGTCTACCCCCTGCGCTGGTTGGACATCTACACCTTGGGGCTGATGTACCTCGAGCTGGGTCCGATCCTCTCGGCTCCGATTCGCGGCCTCTTCTTCAGCGGAGCAGCCCTCGTCTCACGAGACTTCCTCGGCTCCTTCGACTCAGGGAGCGCGCTGCGGAACAAGCTCTTCGACTCCTCGCGGCTCCGCGCGCGCCGGACCTTGGCCTGGCACGTGTCCTACGGCTTGGACCTGGGTCCAGTTCGGATCGTGCACGAGCTGGGACGCCTCGATCTCTTCGACGTTCAGCTCCCGCGCGGCGGGCGAGAGGACTTCAAGAACAACGAGCAGTCAGCCTGGTCCCTTGGGATCTCCTGGCGAATCACCGGCGAGCCCTACGACTCGCGCCTCTATCGACAGATCTCGTCTCGAGGTGACTTCCCGGAAGATCCTCTCTTGGGGCCAGGCAGCAGCCTCGGACCCTATCGACCGCGTCCAGCCCCTCGTCGGGGGGAGGTGGACTTCGAGCCTCGTGGAGGCCTCGGCACGGTCGAGGTCGCCCTCCGCTACATGAACAGCGAGCGCGATCGGGACCTCTTCCTGGCTGGGCTGACCGACTTTCGCCGCTCGAGCCAAGAGTGGCGTGCGCTCGACTTCGCGCTCAACTGGTATCCAGTTCGCAGCCTCAGGCTGGCCTTTCACCTGACCCGGACGATCGCCGACACGGCGCGGCCCGGGGGGTCGGGCGTGGGCTCTCCCGGCGTGTTCAAGGAGAGCAAGCACGGCCGCGACACGTCCTTCGCGGTTCGGCTCCAGCTGGACTTCTAGAGGACGCAGATCGTGATCGCGAGGGCCACGAAGGTCCCGACCAAGAAGATCCCCTCGCGCTTGTTGAGGGAGTAGCCGGTCCGGACCAAGAGCATCGTCAAGACGACGGTGCCCAAGAGCATGTAAATGCTCTGCCCGATCGCGCCTCCCGTGTTGACTGGGATATCTCCCACGACGAGGACCGGGACCGCCAGGCATACGGTGAGGTCGAAGCTGTTGCTCCCGAAGGCGTTCGAGACCGCCGCCGAGCCTGAGCCCCGCCTGGCTGCGATCACGCTCAGCAAGAGGTCCGGGAGGGACGTTCCTGGGGCGAACACGAGGGCAGAGAGGATCAGGAATGAGATCCCGAACCCCTTGGCGAGGTCTTCGCCGACCCCGAGCATGAGGTGACAGAGGACGCCTATGGCCGCGATCCCACCCAAGAGGCCGAGGAGCGTGCGCCAGAGCGGCTGCTGGTGCCCTTCTGGCTCCTCTTCGCTCCCGATCATGAGGAACAGGACGTAGGTGTAGAGGGCGTAGGCGCCGAGCAGGATCATGGCGTCGATCCGGCTCAGGGTCTGGTCTTCGATCAGGCCCAGGAGCAGGAGGGTCGTGGCGGCGTAGGCCACGCAGTCGCGCCGGATCACGTCGGGCGCGACCTCGAGCTTCTTAGGCGAGAGGAGGGCGCTGAGCCCGGGGATCACCGTGATGTTGAAGATCGCGCTCCAGAGGATCGCGATCAGCCCGACCTCGAACACTCCGTGGAGCACCGCGCCGAGGAAGCTCGTGAAGAACTCCGGCGCCGAGCTCGCGACGGCCAAGAGCGTCGCGCCCGCTATGGACTCGGGGATCTTCAGCCGCCGCGCCGTGTCCGAGCAGGCACGCTCCAGCTCGACGCACACGAAGTACATCCCAGCGAAGATCAGGACCAGGTAGAGGACACCCACGCCAAGAGCCTATCCCGGGAGCCGCGACACCCCAAGCAGGCTCCGGCTCGCTCTCAAACGGAGCTTCCAATCCCCTCCGCCCTCGACTCACTAGACGACTCCGCCACTGCCAACTCCGGAGCGCTCTATCCCGGCAAGTCGCTCTTCGTGACCTCTGTGGATCTCCGTGGGCTCTGTGACTCAAAGAGCGCGCAGCCCACAACCCGTCTGGTGGAGCCCCGGGGCACAACGCCTAGAGGTCGGTGTCGTCGTAGACCTCGCCCTCGTTGAGGTAGACGATCCGCTCGACCTTCCCCGCGCAGTCGAAGAGGACCACGATCCTCCCCAAGATCACGTCGTCGGGGTCGAGGTTGTTCGAGGCGAGGGCCATGTGAGCGCTGTAGCCGGCCGGGACCGGGACCCGGTCCCAGGCCGCGCCCTCGAAGTAGCGCTTGGCTGAGCGCTCGTCGGCCTGGTAGTAGGCCTCGTCGCCCCAATCGTAGTAGTCGGCGATGCTCGTCCGGAAGTCCATGATGAACTGGGCCAGCCGCTGGTCCATACCCTCGGCGACGAGCCGGAGCTCGGCCTCACTGGCCCCCGCGCCGGGCGCGCAGGACGTGGGGCCTGGGGCCGTCGGAGTGGGGCTCGGGGTCGAGTCGAAGACCTCGTGGTCCGAGGTGTAGACGTAGTCGGGCCACGCGAAGGCGTAGCCATGGACGCGACCGTCGGCGTCGAAGAGGACCAAGACCTCGCCGTCCTCGAGGAGGTAGGCCTGGCCCGAGGCGTTTCGGGCCGCGAAAGCTGTCACTGGAGGACGTGACCCGCCGGCGTTGTCCTTGATCAGCTGAGGGAGGGCGACCTCGACGAAGTCCGCGCCGCGAAAGTAGTCCTCGATCTCTTCGAGGGTGTCGCGGTAGAGCTGCTCGTCGCCGGGCTCGAAGTAGTCGGCCACGTCGGTGAAGTAGTCCATTACGAACTGCGGGAGGTCCATGGCCCGGGCCCTGGCTTTGTCAGCCAGGGACGCGCCGGCTAGGAGCCCGCCCGTGGTGGCGCCGGTGCGCCAGTAGCTCTCGCTCCCGTAGCGGGTCAGGTTCCGCAGCTCTTCGCGGAGGGTCAGGCCGTCGGCGCTGAGGCTGTAGGTGGCCTCGATCAGGTTGCTCGAGGAGCCGGCCTGGGAGACTTCGTAGCGAGCTTGGAAGCTGCGCGGGCCCGTTCGTGAGGCGGCCGCGCTCCAAGCGAAGCCTGGGAGGTGGCTGAAGCGCTGGCTCGTGAAGGCGCCGGCGCGAGTGACGCGGAACCCGGTCGAGGTCGTGCTGACGGTCACCTCGGCAGAGACCGCGCGGCGGCCCTGGCGACCGCTGAGGTCATAGCGTCCGGTGATCGACTGGGCGTACAAGCTGGGAGAGGCAGCGATCAGCGCGAGGACCGCGCAGATCGCAGAGCTACGGGAGAACATGATTGCGGACTCCTGCCGAGGGCGTCGGCGGAACGTGAGGGGTGTTTGACGCGCTGCGTTCCGCAAGCTGCAGGCCGCTCGCCTAGGGGTCGCTAACTCGCGTTCTCCCGTGGACCTCTGGCCGCGGCCGGCGCTGGATCTCGCGGGTTTCGGGAAAGGGTCCGCGGGCGGACGCTGCCTTGGTGGCGCGAGCTCGAGCAAAGGCCTACGGTTCTGGCGCCGTGCCCGACGTCGACCCCCTCAAGGCCTTCGCCCTCTTCGCCCCCGCAGACCTCGACGAGTCGGCTCCGCGGGAGCTCGGCCGCGACCAGGGGGTCTTGCAGGGAGTCCCCCGCACAGGCGAGCGGCTGGAGGAGCGCTACACCCTCGTCGAGAGCCTGGGGCAAGGCGGAATGGGGCTCGTGTTCCGCGGGCGAGACGAGAGCCTGGGGCGAGACGTGGCGGTCAAGGTCCTCCTCCTCGAGGGCGAAGGGCCGCGCCGTCGCTTCGAGCGCGAGGCCGAGGTCACCGCCAGCCTCCAAGCCCGCCACGTGGTCCGGGTCTTCGCGAGCGGGTTCTTCCGCGGCTATCCCTACATTGTCTACGAGCTGATCGAGGGCGGCCGCACCCTCATGGAGGCCTTCGCGACCGAGGGCCCCGAGCGACGCCTAGACCTCCTAGAAGAGGTGGCTCAGGGACTCGCGAGCGCCCACGCCCAGGGAGTCGTCCACCGCGACCTCAAGCCCGAGAACGTCCTCGTCCGCCCCACGGGCGAAGCCGTCGTCCTCGACTTCGGCTTGGCCGGCGTGGCGCGCAGCAGCCTGACTCGGACCGGCGAGGTCATGGGGACTCCGGCTTACATGGCCCCAGAGCAGCTCCGCGGCCAGGAGGCGACGCCGGCCTGCGACGTGTGGGCCCTCGGCCTCCTCCTCTACGAGGCCCTCTACCTAGACCACCCCTTCCTGATCGGGCACACCAGCCTCCCCTTGCTCATGTGTCGGATCGTCGAGGCTCAGGTCGACTTCCCGCCAGGCGCCCCCGTGGCGCTCCGAGCCCTGATCGAGCGCTGCGTCGTCCCCGAGGCCGGGCGCAGGCCGGCCGACGCCGGCGCCTTCCTCGAGGAGCTTCGCGCCGGCCGGCGAGCGCCCGAGGTGGGGCGCTCGAGAGCGCTGACGATCCTGGGGGCCCTGGTCGTCTGCCTCGTGGGAGCTCTCGGGGCTTGGCTGATCCTGGCCGAGACGCAGGCCGCAGCGACCTCGCGAGTGACTCCTGGGCCGAGCGCTCCGGTGGCTGAGAGCCCGGCCTCGGAGTCGCCGACAGGGAGTCCGACTCCCCTTTCGACCGCCACTCCGACCCCTAGCCCGACCCTCAGCCCACCTGACGAGTCTGCCGAGGCGCTCTTCCAGCGGGGCTGGGCCCTCGTCACGGGGGACGAGCCCCTCGACTACGAGGGCGGGCTGAAGCTGATCAACGAGGCGGGTCGCCGAGGACACCCCGAGGCGATCTACCAGATCGCTCGCTATCAGCTCGAGAGCGGCGCCGAGGGCGGTCAGGCCAAGGCCGAGGCGCTCTTCCGCCGGGCCGCCGCTCTCGGCCACAGCGGGGCCATGTGGCGCCTGGGGATCATTGCCGACGACGATCCGGAGGCGGGCACTCAGGGCGAGGCGCTGGAGTGGTATCGACGCGCGGCGGACCGCGGGCACCTCAACGCCATGCACACCTACGGTCTGACCCTGATCTCAGGGGTCCACGGGAAGAAAGAACCGCGGCTGGGCATGGCCTACCTCGAGCGCGCAGCCGAGAGGGGCTACGCCCCCGCCAAGTTCCAGTTCGGGATCCGCCTGATCTCAGGAGATCACGGCCCAGCAGACCCGCCCCGCGCGCTCCGCCTGATCGAGGAAGCCGTCGCCAGCGGCGACTCGCTCTCCCAATACCTCTACGGACGCTGGCTGCTCAACGGGCAGTGGGTTCCTCAGGACGTCGAGCGAGGACAGAAGTTGATTCGAGCTTCAGCGGCGCAAGGAGACCCGGACGCGATCAAGTTCCTCGAGGAGACGGGGCAGCGCTAGCCGGGCCTGCGACCTTCGGAGAGCGCTGGGAGGGAGTCGCCTGGAGTGGTCCGCTCGCTTCGCCCGGCGAGCACTCGGTGGGGATCCAGAGGCAGTTGGCCTTCGTCGGGCGGAGCAGCCGAGGAGAGCTCAGCGAGGAGCCAGGAGAGCTCAGTCGAGGAGCTCGACCTCGTCGCCGACTCGGAGCGGACCTGCCTCTAGGACCCGGGCGTAGGCTCCGCCGCGCCACGCGCTCTGGAGGACGGCCGAGAGCCCTAGCCTGACGTCGTCGAGGAGCTCGCAGGGTTTCGTCTCTCCTGCGATCTCCAGGAGCGCTCCCCCGATCCGGACCCGACGCCCGCGGGAATCGCTCAGGTCGAGTCCTCGGAGCACGAGGTTTGCGCGCCGCGAGCTAGGGCAGAGCTCTTGGCCGAGCTCGGCGCAGGCGCGCTCCCAGGCCTCTAGGGAGAGGAGGGTCACCTGACGCTTGCCGCCGCCGGCGTGATCGTCGCGGAGACCCGTTCCGACCTCGGCCTCGGCCGCTTGGACTTCGCGGGTGGGCGTTCGGGAGCTGGGGCGAAGGAAGATCCGCGCGAGGCGAGCGCTCACCGGCGAGGCGAGCTGCCCTCTGGGGGCGTGGTCTCGCTGACGCCTTCGTGGCGGAGGCGCTCGACCGCTTCGTCGAGGTCGCGGAGGGCGCCGAGCAGGATCGGGCCCAGAGCGCTGGGGTGCTCGCAGCGGACGGAACCAGGCGCGAGGGGGGTGTAGGCGAAGCTGCCGGGCTTGAGGCGGAGCGAGCTCGCGAGGCCGGCGGAGCCGCGCTCCGAGCCGCAGGTCGCGTCGGCTAGACGTCCGTCGCGGACGAGGATCGCGGCTTGTCCGCGGGGAGACTCGACGTCGATTCGGCCGCTCTTGCGGTTGAGCTCTACGAGCTGGAGGAACTCGACGAGCTCGAGGTCTTTGATCTGACCTCGAAGGGTCGGCTTGCTCTCGAGCCGGAAGGGCCTAGGCGGCGTCCGGAGGAGGTCCGCCTCGGAGTCGTCGAGGCGGAGCAGGAGCTCGACGTTGCTGGGCTTGGCCTGGACGCCTGAGATCTTGCTCGTGAGGTCCTCGACGTCGGCCAAGAAGGCCTTGGCCGAGGGATAGCGTCGGACGGGATCGACGGCCAAGAGCCGCGCCAAGATCGGCCGGATCGGGCTCACGGGGAGGAAGGGGGTCCGGTCCTCGAGGGGCGGACGCCCCGTCGCGCAGTGATAGAGGGTCGCGCCGAGGGAGTAGAGGTCGGCGGCGCCGCTGACGGGGTCGCCGGCGGCCTGCTCTGGCGAGCGATAGCCGACGGTGCCCACGTCAGCGTGGGAGGCGCCCATGACCGTGGCCAGGCCGAAGTCTATGAGCTTGATATCCCCGCTCGGGGTCAGCATCACGTTCTGGGGCTTGAGGTCGCGGTGGACCAGGCCCTTGTCGTGAATGAAGTCGAGGGCCCGCGCCATTTGATAGCCGAGCCGGAGGGTCTCGCGGAGGCTGAGGGGCTCGCCGGCGCCGCGCTCGAGGCTCCGGGCCAGGGTCTCGCCCTCAATGAACTCGGTCACGAGGGCCATCAGGTCAGGTCCCTTGCGGACGTCGAGGACCCGGGCCACGTTCGGGTGGCGGATCCCGGCGTGGGCTTCGACGCCGGCCGCGAAGCGCTCGATCTGCTCGCGGCTCACGAGGCCGCGGAGGTGGAGGACCTTGACCGCGACGGGGCGAGTCATGGACTCGTGGGTCGCTTCGTAGATCTGGACCGCTCCTGAGCGGCGGAGGCAGCGCGTCAGCTCGTAGCCGACCTCGCGCAGGCGAGCCTGGACGTCGAGGGAGGGATACACGAGCTCGTGGGCCGAGGTCCCCGGCTTGAGGGGAGGTGCGGTTTCGCCCGCGGTCCCGCTCCGGAGGCGAACCCGCATTTCGCAGGCCCCGACCTCGATCAGGTCCCCGCTCCGAACCTCAGCCCGCTCGACCTTCTGTCCATTGAGGAAGGTCCCGTTGGCCGAGGCCAAGTCCTCGAGGGTCAACACACCCTGGCGAACCGCGAGTTGGCAGTGCCGGCGCGAGGCGAAAGTGTCGTCGAGGCACAGGTGCGCGCGCAGCGAACGACCCAAGAGCAACGCCTCGCCCTCGCCGACGACGAAGTGTCCGCCGACGGTCCCGCTGATTTCGATCAGAGTGGGCTTGCCTGCCATGATGTGGGCGAAGTCTACCCGCCTCAGCCCAGGATTTCCGCAGGTTTCAGGCCCCGAGGGGAGGAAATCCAGGTGCCGAATTTGGCACCTGAGCTGGGTTTGGCCTGGACCCACTCCCTGCTGAAGTCCTTGGCCGAGAAGGGGGGAAGGGGGAGGTAGGATCCTGAAGTGGACGAAAGGGAACGCGAGCTAGAGCGGCGCTGGCTGGAGACAGGCGCCGCGGCCGACGAAGAGGCCCTCCTCTGGACCCAGCACCGCCGTGGAGTCCGTGTCGACCTGGCCGCGCACCTGGGACATGAGCCAGCGCGAAGGGCCCTCGACGCCCCCCAGGCCACGCAGATCACTACCCTGCCCGAACTCCATGATTGGGCGCGTGAGCTCGAGACGTGGGGTGCAGGTGCCCCCTTTCGGGCAGCCCTCGGCTGGCTGCAGCTGGGGCTCAAAGGGATTCGAATCGAGTCGACCTGGTTCGGCGAGTCGGCGCTGGGCCACGTGGAGGGACTGCTCCAGCGACCGACCCAGGATCGGCAAGAGGAGGCGAAGAGGGATCTCCCGAGGCTGGCTGAGGAGCGCTCGATCTATGTCAACAACGCCAGGCAAGACGTGTTCGCCGGGAACTTCTCGGTGGTCGGCGCAGGGGCGGCCAGAGATCGCCTTGAAGTCGTCGCCGGGATCTGCGGCGCGACGGCGGTGGACCTCCTGGGAGCCTGCCTGTGGGGGATCGAGAGCCTGGCCGATCTTCGCGCCACTGCTTGGGATGCCGTGGCATTAGCGACATACCCGGACCTCTTCGGGGCGCGGGACGCCTACGCGGGCTCTGAGAGCTTGGGGGAGCGAGAACTGCAGGCGCTCCTAGCTGCTCTCCAGCGCGACGCCTGCGAGAGGCTCGTTCCCTGGGCCTTGGGCCGAGTCGACCCTCTCGCGGCGCGCTCTCCAAGGGCGCTGCGCACATACCGCCCTGACCAGGCCTATCGAGTCGGAGAGCGAATCAGCCACTCCAAGTTCGGCGTGGGCGAGGTTATCGCCGTCCGTGGACAACAGGCAGAGGTCGAGTTCGAGACCGCGAAGCGAACGCTGGCCTGCGCCAGAGAGGCTTAGAGGCGACCCTTGACCCAGCGCAGGCCGCGGCCGAGGTGGTGGTAGAGGGGCGTCGGGCTGTCCTCGGTCTTGGGCGAGTAGTCGTCGCAGATGTAGGGGACATACATCGTGCGGCGGAGGCTGGCCCAGCCCGTGGTCGGGTTTTGCTCGACGCGGTGCCAGAGGCGGCCGTCGTGGATCGTGAGGTCGCCGGGCTCGGTCTCTATCGCGAGCTCCCAGGGATCTGGCTTGTGGTGGACGAAGTAGGGCTTGCCGAGGGCCATGTCCCAGAAGCCCTGCTTGTGGCTCCCGGGGATCAGGCGCAGCCCGCCCTGCTCCTTCTTGATCCGGTCGAAGTGGAGGCCGACGTTGAGCATTGGGCCGGGCATTCTTCCGTAAAAGAGCGAGCGGAGCCCGTCGGTGTGCCAGCCCAAGCGCGGGTAGGCGCTGCCCTTGACGTTGAGGTTTCGGTTGAAGACGACGCCGTCCTTCTCCTCGTGCCCGACGCGAGCGTCCTCGCCGATGAGGCGCCGGACGGGCTCGAAGCGCTCGTCGGTCACGAACTCGCGGATCAGGTCCGAGTAGTTGGAGGTGAAGGCGAAGCGCTGGATAAAGGGGCGCCCTTCGGGGTCTCGGCCGGCAAAGAGGGGAATCCCATACACCTTCTTGCGCCGCTCGCTCAGCCAGCGCTCTTGAATCGCGCACACCTCGCTGTAGATCGCGTCGAGCTCCTCGGCCTTGGCGACGCCGGCGAAGATGCAGAACCCGTTCTTGTCGAGGAAGGCCCGCTGGAGGGGCGTCAGCTCGTCGCCGAGCTCGAAGCGGGTGCTCAAGGGAAGCCGGGCGGCCTTAGCTGCGGCGCTGGATTCGATGAGGTCGGCTGCAAGGGCGGTCACCATGGAGGAACTCCTTCGAGGTCGAGGATGGGGACTGACCAACCCTACTGCGCAAAGCGTGCCGAACTCGTTCCCCCAAGAGCCCGAGACTTAGGGCCCTTCTCGGCCATCCCTGGCGTCCAAATCCCGGATCGGCCCGCGATCGTCCCAAGCGCCAACCTCTGGAGCACCCCAGCGACCTCAGGTCACCCTCTCTCGCTGCTGAGCGAATTCGCCCAACTTGGACACCCGCATGGCGATGGGGCTTAGCCGCACTGCGTCGCGAAGCGAAACCATGGGGCGGCTTCGCCCGCCCGGTGACGCCAAATGGACTTTCGATTTCTCCCAATTTCCGAACGCGGGGGCCGATGGTGTCCATTCGGAACCGGGGTGAAAAGGAGAAGGGACTACAAAACAAGGACTTATGCTTTTCGCCATTGGAGCGGGAGTTGTTCGTTAGCCGCACTGACTGGGTTGGCGGAAAACCAAGTGAGGCACCATATGAACCTTCTTCGATCTTCTGGAGTCGTCCTGGCCCTGGCCGCGTCCCTCGCGGCTGTTGGCTGCGGTGGCGGCGGCTCTTCCAGCAAGAGCGCCAGCACGGCTGCTGGCGTGACCAGCCAAAACCACGCTCCTCTCCCTGAGGCCCGCGCCGGACACACCGCTGTTCGCCTCAAGAGCGGCGAGATCTTGATCGTGGGAGGCTTCGACACCCTCGGCAACCCCCTGGCGAGCACGGTGATCGTTTCCTCGGCGGGCGTGACCCGCGGCCCCTCCCTCGGCACGGCTCGCGCCGGACACAGCGCAGTGCTCCTTGCTACGGGTGAGGTCTTGATCGCCGGCGGCCAGAGCGACGACCTCGGCGTCGACGTCCTCGCCAGCAGCGAGATCTTCGATCCCCAGACCCAGACGATCACTCCTGGACCTGCCCTCGCCGAGGCTCGCGCCCACCACGTGGCCCTGAGCTACTTCGACGGGGCCAACGAGCACGTCCTCTTCGCCGGCGGCGTCGCGGCCCTCGACACCCAGACCAACCTCGCGCCTGCCCTCGCCAGCGCCGAGAGCTATGACGCGACCCAGAACGTCGTCAGCGCGGCTGGCAGCCTCTCCGCCGCCCAGTCACACGCCAAGATCGCTCGCCTCGACACGGGCGGCCTCCTGATCGTCGGCGGCAAGGACGCCACGGGCCCCGCTGAGGCTCAGCTCTTCGACCCCCAGACCCGCAGCTTCTCGGCGGTCGCCTCGGTGGCTGCTCGCAGCGGCGCGGCGGTCGCCTCCCGCGGTCGTGAGGTCCTCGTCGCAGGTGGACAGAGCGCCACAGGTGTCGAAGACACGAGCGAAGTGTTCGACTCGATCAGCGGCACCTTCTCGGCGGGCGCTCTCCTCGGCTCGGCTCGCTATGAGGCCTCGGCCACGGTCGTCAACAACGAGATCGTCCTCGTCGGTGGCCGCGACGCCGCCAGCGCCGTCAACAGCGTCGAGCGCCTCCAGGGCGTCTCGATCGGCGCCTCCAGCGCGACCAAGCACCTCGACCTCGCCACGGCCCGCTACGCTCACACCGCGACCTACTTCGACAACGATCAGCTCCTGATCGTCGGCGGCTACGACCGGACCGGGACCCCGACCTCGGCGATCGAGATCGTCGACCTCAACGCCGCCATCGCGGCCGCCACCAGCGCGACCTCGACCACGACCCCGACCTCGACCGGTGGCGGCCTGACTGCTCCGACGAGCGGCGGCGTGGCCGGCATGGGCGGCACGCCTGGCGCCACGACACCCGCGACCGGAGCTACGAGCCCGATCGGCGCGACCCCCCCCGCTACCGGAAGCACGCCTCCCGCCACGACGCCCTCGACGGGCGGTAGCGCGGCCGCCAGCGGCTCGGGCAGCAGCCTGACCAGCACCCTCCTCCAGTCGGCTCTTCAGGCGCTGACCGCGAGCTCGGGCAGCGGCGGCGGCTTCAGCGGCTTCCTCTCGACCTTCGCCCAGACCCTGCTCCAGAACCTGCTCGGCGGCAGCGCGACCGGCGGCGGCAGCGGCCTGAGCGGGATCCTCTCGAGCCTCCTGGGCGGCGGGAGCTCGACGGCTCCGGCTGGCGGCGGCAGCGGCCTGAGCGGTCTGCTCTCGAGCCTCCTGGGCGGCGGCAGCTCGACGGCTCCGGCTGGCGGCTCCGGTGGCGGCCTGAGCGGCTTGCTCTCGAGCCTCCTGGGCGGCGGCAGCTCGACGGCTCCGGCTGGCGGCTCCGGTGGCGGCCTGAGCGGCTTGCTCTCGAGCCTCTTGGGCGGCGGCAGCTCGGCGACCCCCAGCAGCGGTGGCTCGACCAGCACCCCCAGCTCGACGGCCCTCACGGTTCAGTCCATGACCCCCGGCCAGGGCGTCGTGGGTGACCAGGTCACGATCACCGGAGTCAACTTCGGCAGCAACGTCAGCGTGAACTTCAACGGCGTCCCCGCTGGGATCAACTCGGCCACGATCAACGGCCAGAACGTCGTGACCGTCGTCTGCACGGTGCCCGCGGGCGCCACGACCGGCATGGTGACCGTCCTCTCGGGCGGCCAGACGGCCAACGCCGGCGTGTTCATCGTCCAGTAAGGACGTTCGAACTAGATCGAGCAAGAAGAGCCCGGGGCCTCACCCGGGCTCTTTTATTGGGGGGGCTGCGCCCCCCCAAACCCCCCGTCTTGGCGGGTTGCGTGGGCGCGGGGCCGAGTGTCCTTCGTCGCAACTGCGTTGATCGGACGAGCGTGGGAAACGTGGAGGAGGCGACTCCGGACACTGGCCTTTGATCGGGTGGGCCGGGCGTGGCCAAACGATCCAGCTACTTGCCGCGGCGGCTCGAGGCTAGGACTTTGCCTTGGTCGTCGTAGAGGACGATTCGCGAGGAGTTGGCGGTCATCGTGAGGGTCAGGCTGAGGGTCGTGGTCTGACCCTGCTTGACCTCGCGTGAGCTGGCGAGGGTCCCCGAGCCGCCGACCTTGTGGACGAAGGCCTTCAGGCGCGCGGCGCGCGGGTGGAGGATCTCGATCACGACGCGGTGGTTCTTCGAGCCGAATCCGCCCGTGGAGCTCCAGCTCTTGATCTTCCAGGGCTTGCCTGTGTAGGCCGGACCGGTCGGTGGAGAGGGCTTGGGCTCGGGGGTCGCGCCTGGCGTCGCCTCGGGCTGCGGAGCGGGGTTCGCCCCTCCGCTCCCGACGGAGGTCACGACGAGGATCTGGGCCCGAGCGATCCGATCGCCGAGGCGAACGGTGATCGAGTCGGGCCCCGGGGTGTCCGGCGCGCGGTAGCGGCCGCGCGAACTGACGATCCCTCGCTCGGCCGTGTATTCCAAGTCCTCGGGCGTCTTGGCCGAGCCGCCGCGAAAGTCGAGGACCGTGAAGCGGAGGGCCTTACCTGCCAGGACTCGGACCTCGCCCGGGAGAACGACGAGGTCGCTGCGGCGGACGCGGAGGGTGGCTGAGGCCGCCAGGCTCCCGACGCTCGCTCGGACCGTGATCGTGTTCGGGGCGGAGCTCGGGATCAGGAGGAGCCCCTTGCTGTCGATCTGACCAGCGCTGGTGCTCCACTCGACGGCGGGGGGGAGGGTCGCGACGGGCTTGGCCGCAGGCCCGACCCAGGCTATGGCCGTGAGCCGGATTCGGTCCCCCGGGCGAACTTCGGCGGTGCCCGGGAGCAACTCCAGCCGAGCGCCAGCCAAGGCTGGCGAGGCTGCGACCAGGATCATGGGCAGGGCCTTCAGGAGCGCGTTACGCATGGATTCCTCCTCATTGAGCGCATGCTAGCCCGGATCTGAGCGCCGACCGCCCCAGAGGCCTCGACCTGGCTCCGCAAGATTTTCAGAAGAACCACGCCCCTTCTTCGCAGATTCTCAACATAGGAGCCCTGATTGGGTCTAGGATCCCGCCGACAGAAAGTCACACGAATCAATCGCAGTTGGGTCAAAGACCCAACGAACTAGTTTGGATAAGACAAATGGCTGAAGGCACGATCAAGAGGCTCACCGACAAGGGCTTCGGATTCATCGACACGGGCGGTTCGAAGGACCTCTTTTTTCACTCCTCGAACCTCGAGGGCGTTCGCTACGACGAGCTGAAGGAGGGCCAACGCGTCTCCTTCACCGAGGGGCAGGGACCGAAGGGCCCCCGCGCCGAGAACGTGAAGCCCGCCTAGCGGCGGCGGTGGGCTCGCGCCCGCCGTCACAGCTTCAAGCGCCCCAGGCTAACGCCTGGGGCGTTTTTCATTCCGGAGTTCAATCAAAGGTCAATGGAGGACGAGGATTCGGTGGTCTCGCCCCCCGACCCCGAGCGCTGGAAAGAGTCGACCGGTATGGGTCGCTCGCTACCCATGGGGGAGCGCCCTGGTGCGAGCCAAGAGACTTGGGCCGGCACAGGGCGTGCGCAGCCTTCAACATGCGCACCTTGATTCACGCCCTCGCTCTTCGCGCCGCTGCCGGTTCGGCCCTCGGCTTCGCGATCTTTCTCTGGATCCTGCCCCTCTCTCTCTACGTCGAGGGGATCTGGCTCCAGGGGATCGTCGACCTGCTCTGCTTCTTGGCGATCTCAGGTCTCCTCTCGACTCCACTGGCGATAGCGGCGGCATCGAGTTGGCGCAGGAGCGGAGAGCTCCAACCAACGAAAGAGGCCCCAGCCAAAGGGCTGGGGCCTGGGTTCCGCTCGACTCCGAGGAGCGACTAGGCCGAGGCGGCCTGGGTCGGAGTCCACTCGATCACGGGCGCGTCGGCCCAGAGGTGGTCCAGGTCGTAGTAGCGACGAGCGTCCTCGGTGAACACGTGCAGGACGACGTCGCTGAAGTCACCGCAGATCCAGTCCTCGGAGCGCTCGAGGTGCCAAGGCTGAATCGCGCCTTGCTTGACGCGAGCCAAGGCGTCCTCGCCCAGGACCTGGGCGTGGCGACCGTTCATGGCCGTCACGAGGACGAAGCACTCGATCAGGCTGTGGAGGTCGGAGACGTCCAGGATCTTGATGTCCAGGCCCTTCTTGTCGTAGGCGACCTGCGCCAGGGATTGGGCGAGCTGGACGGTTTCAGGTCGTGCGGTCATGCGCGTTCACTTGCTCTGCGAGGCGTCAGCTAGTTCGCTGGAGCCGCGTCGCGTGGGAGCCCGCGTCAACGTTGGCGCGCGGGCTGTCGAGGAGGTGCCCGTCATACCACGGAAGGGGCCACGGGCAACGCAGAGACCCGCTCTAGGGGGCACCCTGTCGTTTCCTGGCCTTCGCTTGCTTTCGCGGGTTAGATCTGGGCGAATCAAGGACCGCCAAGACAGGAGACGCCATGGCCGACACCGACGAAGTCTCCCCCCCGGAAGCGCCGCGAGCCCCGAGGTCTGCACATGAGGTCGCGGCGCGTGCCTTCTCTCGCGCGGCCGTGAGCGGAGCCTTCGGGGCCATGGCCTTCCTCCTCCCTGCAGGGTTCATTCTCAACGCGGAGGAGGCACCTGTCGCCGTCTTGATCTCAGGTCTGGCTGTGGCGGGCTGCGCCTTCGTGGCGAGCTTGGCGGAGGAGTTCGCCGTTCGAGGAGCGCACCCCCTGCGGCGGATCCTGATCTCGAGCCTCGGGTTTCCGGTCGTGCTCTACGCCCTGATCGTGTGGCTCCTGGGGACCTACGCCAGGGGACCGGTCCGAGGGCTGCTGGAGGTCGTCGAGGGTCTCCAGCGCTTGCCTAGGACCTTCAGCGAGTATCCCGGCCCCTTGCTGGGCGCGACCCTGGCCTACCTCCTCCCCTTCGCGGGCTTCCTCGTGGTCAGGACGAGGGTCGCCGGCATCTGGCTGCGCTACGCCTTGGCCACGGCGCTGGGCTTGGGGGGCGGGCTGCTGGGGGTCCTCAGCCTCAAGAGCGGCAACGCCAGCGAGGCCACGACGGTCGTGGTCGGGGTCGCGGTGGCCCTCTTCGGTCTCAACTTCGGCTTCGACTACGGCGAACGCCTCGCTGCGAGAGCAGCGAGGCGCTACGAAGCTTGGGGCTCGGAGGAGTCCTAGCGGTTGAGCTGGCCCAAGAGGATCTTGACGCCGACCCCAGCCTTGCTCTTGAGGTCCGACCAGCCGCGCACGCGCCGCGCTTGGCGGGCTATGTAGCGGGGGCGGCTGTAGAAGCGACGGTGGGCCTCTCCTTGGAGCTCGCGGAGCTCGTCCTCGCTGTAGAGGTTGTTCCAGAACCGGACTCGGAAGTCCTCGCTCGGGTTGCGCGCGAACTCGCGCCAGTAGTCGGCGCTGATGTGGCCCATTTGGAGCATTGACTCGTAGAGCGCGGTCCGAGGGTAGGGCGTGCAGATCGAGAACTGGGCGTAGTCTGGGTCGAGGGAGATCGCGAAGTCGACGGTGTTCATCATCTCCTGTCGCGTCTCGGTCGGGATCCCGATCATGCAGTAGGCGAAGTTTCCGATCCCGGCCTCGCGGGTCCAGCGGAAGGCCTGGGTGACCTTCTCGGGCGTGACCTGCTTCTGGAGATACTTGAGCAGACGGGGAGTCGCGGACTCGACGCCGTAGTGGATCCGGTAGCAGCCCGCCTCGCGGAGGGCCTCTAGGATCGCGGGCTTCACCGTGTCGACTCGCGCCGAGACCTTGAAGTGAATCTTGAGCCCGCTCTTCTTGATCATGTCGCAGATCTCGAAGAGGCGCTGGCGATCGATGGTGATCGTGTCGTCGACGAAGAAGATGTCGTCTACTCCGCGGTCGACCAGGTAGCGGAGCTCCGTCATGACGTCCTCAGGGGACCTCTTGCGGAATTTGGTCATCCGGATGTCGCAGAACAGGCACTTGGCCGGGCAGCCGCGGCTGGTCTGCATCGTGGCCAGCTTCTCGCCTTCGGCCGCGACGTGGTCGTAGCGCGAGAGGTCGATGAGGTGGCGGGCCGGGTTGGCGAGGGTGTCGAGGTCCTCGACCTTGTCCTGGCTGCGGTGGACGAAGCTCTTCTCGCCGATCTTGAACCCGAGGCCGGGGATCTGCTCGAGGAGCTCGGGCGAGCCGCCCTGGCGGAGGGCCTCGATCAAGCGCACGAACACGCGCTCACCCTCGCCGTGCACGATCATGTCCACGCCCTCGAGCCCCAGGGTCTCGTCGGGGTAGAGGGTCACGTGCTGGCCGCCGATCACGACCTTCGTGTCGGGCAGGATCCGCTTCGCGAGACGGACTGCCTTCCAGCAGTCGATCAGGTTGAAGGTCAGGGTCGAGATCCCGAGCACGTCGGGGGCGGCCTCGCGGAGCCGCTTCTCGAGGCCGTCGTGGTCGAGGCGCTCGGCCGGGCAGTCGATCACGGTCGGCGTGATCCCCAGCTCTTGCTCGAGGAAGCCGGCCACGTAGAGGAGGCCGAGCTTGGGGTAGACGCCCTTGCCGTTCTCGAGCCCCTTGGGGATCGAGGACTCAATGGAGTGCGTTTCGGGCGGAATCAGGAAGGCGACGTTCATGGGCACCAAGGGGTTCTCCCAGGTCTACACACCGCAGGCAAGAAAGAACAGCACTGGATTGGGGCGATATCCCAAACAATCTACGCGACGGGTCCCCCCCAGACCCGGGTGAAGGTGGATCGAGGTCATTCGGGAGGCTCGCCGAACACCCCAATGGCCCGCTCCCGAGCCTCAGGGGTCCGAGTCAGGACGTAGACGGGCTCAGGGTCGTTGAGGTTGATCAAGGTCTCTTCGTCTCCAAATACGTTGGGCCGGGGGGCGTCGCCCTCCCCTCCATAGAGGCAGCGGACGGGCTGTCGGGAGTAGTTGAGCTGGGCTGCGGTCAGGCACGCCTCAAGGTCCCAGTAGACCGCGTAGCGGACTCCCTCTGCTCCTCCTCGAGCCCCATTCCAGGTGAACTCCTCAACAAGGAAGGACAGATAGAACTCCTCTAGATCTCCTACGAGGTCGACGGCTCCCTCCTCCTGCCAGAACCCGTCGTAGGCATAGACCTGAGGTTGCCCTTCGTCCAAGCGGACTCCCCAGCTTCCATTTCCCTGATGCCCCCAGCCCAAGTCCACCCAGCCTTGGCTGTCAGCCTTCAGCTGGCTGAGGCCGACGAGGTCACTGAAGCTCCAAGACTGGCGTAGCTGAGGAATGTCGTCCCGAGCTCCAGCCAGGAGGAACCACTCCCTCAGGATCGAGGGAAGTGAAGCGCCTAGGCGCGCTTCGGCAGCGGCGAGATCCGCTGCCGAACTACCGTCCGCTGGGCCTAGCGTTCGGGCATACCACTCGCCCAAGAAGCCCAGGACCTTTCGCCAACGTGGGCTGGCGGCGAGCAACGCCCAAGGCGGGTCTTCCCCGGCGCGCTCGAAGGCGGTGAGCGCGGCCCTGATCGCTTCCTCGGACTCGGGCGACGCCTTCCAGACACGCTCCGCTGCTCTCAACTCAGAGTCTGTCACCCGTGCTCTCCGCCTTCCTGCCGACTCTGACGCGCTCGCTCGAGTTGCGCCAACCCTTCTCCACGCAGGACGAAGATTTCTCGCAGAATCCGCGAGCCGGGCGTGAGGTCAAGGGGTGTGTGGGTTCGCAAGGGGTGGGGGCAGACGAGAAGGGGCGAACCACGTGTTCGAACTCATCCGTGGTGCCGTGTCGTATCTCTTCCCAGGTCCCCTCCGGGCGGGCGTGTTCGAGCCCGACGGGACCCGAGCCGCCCTGGCGCTTCGGGCAAGGTCACCGAGTGACAGGATTGGAGAGGTGTCCCGGGTGAGCGAGACGGCGCTTCGAGTCAGCGGGCCAACCCGAGTCCGAGAGCCGAGGCAGTGGGTGCCAGCCTCCGACGAGGCCAGGCCAGAGGTCGAGCGCTCCGAGATCCCCTTGGACGATCACGCTCCGGCGACCCCCGGCGACCCCTCCTCGACCCAGGAGAGCGATCTCGCGGGGGTCCTACCTCCGCCCGACGAGTCAGCTCGAGAGGAGGAGCTCGAAGGCGCTGAAGTCGCCGAGCCGGTCGCCGAGTCGATCGCCGAGCCGGTCGCCGAGCCGGTCGCCGAGCCGGTCGCCGAGCCGATCTCCAACCCGACCGTCGAGCCGATGGAGACCCCGGAGCCTCTCCGGCTGAGCGTGCCGCGTCCGCGTTGCCCCTTCTGCCACGAGGGGATCGCCCCAGGCGCGCTCCAGGAAGCCTGCAAGGCGTGCCGGGCCTGGCACCACGAGGCTTGCTGGCGCGAGGGGCGCTCGCGCTGCAGCGCTTGCCGGGCGCCAGCGGTCAAGCAGGCGATTCACCTCCGGGTTGGTGGGGACGCGGGCCAGGCCGGCGTCGACTCAGACCTGGCCATGAGCTGGACCGTAGTCGCCACGGGCTCCCTAGCCTACAGCCTGCTCCAGATCCCCCTGCGCGATATGTATCGGCTCCACGAGGGCACCCTGGGTCACGCCATGACCAACGCTTGGAGCGCGATCCCGACCATCGCCGCCTTGAGCTGTCTGTTCTTGGCGACGGCCCTCCGCCCCGGGCGCTGGCGCCGGGTCCTCCACTGGGTGGCTTGGAGCGTCGTGGCGCTGACTGGGCTTCTGGCTCTCTACGCCGGAGCCTTTCCGCCCCCCGTCCCCTGGGAGGGCGGGAGCTTTCGGGCCTGGTGAGAACCAAGTCAAAACGGACGGGGCCTCTCGGCTCCGTCCGTTTCGAGTGTGCGCCTGATCCCCAGGCGACGGTGCGGCTCCGAAGAGCTACTGCGCTGTCACCCCTACGCTCCCACCAACCCTGAGTGAACAGAGCAGGAGCGCGGACTTTCCCCAGGCTTGTGTGTTAGGCCTTGGCGATCGGATCGACGTGGATCCGCTTGTAGCTCTTGCCGCGCTTCTTCTGAGTCGCGAAGCGAACCCGGCCCTCGATCAGCGAGTAGAGCGTGAAGTCACGACCCATGCCGACGTTGTCGCCAGGGTGAACTCGCGTCCCGAGCTGACGAATGAGGATCGAACCCGACTGGCAAGCCTGCCCGCCGTAGATCTTGACGCCGCGGCGCTGTGCGTTGGAGTCGCGCCCGTTGCGCGAAGATCCCTGTCCCTTTTTGTGCGACATAGCTAGCTACCCTGCGTTGATGGCGTCAATTTTGACGTGCGTGAACTTCTGACGGTGACCGGTCTTGGTCATGCTGTCCTTGCGGCGGCGGAAGTGAACGACGTCGATCTTCTCGCCCTTGTGCATGGGCTTGATGATCGTGGCGCTCACGCTGGCCGAGGCCACGAGGGGCTCGCCGACCTTGACTCCACCCTCACCGTCCGAGGTCATGAGGACCTCGAACTGCAGGGCTCCGCCCTCAGTGACGGCGTCCATGTAGTCGATCTCGACCACTTCGCCTTGCGCGACCTTGTATTGCTTGCCGCGGTCTCGAATGATGGCGTACATGCGTTGCTCCAGGGGTGGCCAGGAAGATGGGCCACGAAGGGGCGGATCCTACTGAGCGGCGGTGAGGTTGGCAAGCGTCGGAGTATCCGCCTACCATCCGCGCCCAACGCAAGGGATCTCCTCCCCTGCGAGACCCACTGGAGGCCTCATGCGCCCCGTTTCCTTCGAACGCGCCTATCTCTGCCACCCTGCCGGCTCTTGCCTGGTCTCCTTTGGCAAGACCAAGGTCCTCTGCACCGCGTCCATCGACTTCTCCCTCCCGCCCTGGCGCCGCGACAGCGGCCTGGGCTGGTTGAGCGCCGAATACGCCATGCTCCCGGGCTCGACGGGGACCCGCAAGCGCCGCGAGCACAGCAAGCGGGACGGGCGAAGCATCGAGATCCAGCGCCTGATCGGGCGCAGCCTGCGCGCGGTCGTGGACTTCGCGGCCCTAGGCGAGGTCTCGCTGACCATCGACTGCGACGTGATCCAAGCCGACGGCGGAACCCGGACCGCGGCCATAAGCGGCGGCTACGTGGCCCTCGTCGACGCCCTCCGCCAGGTCGCGGAGAAGCAAGGCAAGGCGGGTCCCGAGGTCTACCTCAAGGGCCAGCTGGCGGCGGTCAGCGTCGGCGTCGTGAAGGGCGAGATCGTCTGTGACCTCGACTACGAGCACGACTCGAAGGCTGACGTCGACATGAACGTCGTCGCGCTGGGGACCGACCTCGTCGAGGTCCAGGGGACGGGAGAGGGCGGCGTGTTCAACCGCGCCCAGCTCGACCAGCTCCTGGACTCGGCCGCAGAGGGAATCGCCACGATCCAGGCAGCCCAAGCGGCAGCCCTCGCGGCTCCTCTCCCTGAAGGCGCGTGAGCCCCGGCTTCGACGCGCGTCTCTACTCCTAGGGAGCCGATTTCAAGGCCCCCTGCGCGCTGAGCCCTTCGCAGCCTTCCTCAGCTTCCCGCCGGAGAGACTGAGGACGGTTGCGGCTCGGTCCGCGCAAGGGTTAGTCTTGGTGTTGGAGAGGCGGGTGGTCCGCCTCAGCCGGTCACCTCGGCCCCGAATCGTCTCGAGCTCAGCTCAGGAGCGCCGTGCCTCGCCTCCAGATTCTCAATGGGAAGCGACAGGGATCGGTCTTCGATTTGGCCGACGGCGGCGAGCTCGTGATCGGGCACCGGGCCACGGCCACAGTCGCGATAGACGACCCCTGGGTCAGCTGGGACCACGCCCGGATCTACTTCCAGGGCCGCGATATCCACATTGAAGACCTCGGCTCGACCAACGGGACCTACGTCAACTGCGTCCGGGTCAAGCACGAGGAGCTGCGCCACGAGGACATCATTTTCCTCGGCAAGACCCACGTCTTGTTCTTGGCACCCACGGCGTCCGGGGTGGACTCCTTCCTAGTAGACGACTCGGTCGACGAGTTCGGCGGGAGCGCGATCCTCTCGGGCCTCGGCTCCGAGCATGGGCCTTTCAACTCCGGGAGCGGCTCGCCGCCCCTCGTCGAGCTCCCCCTCGATCCCTTCGCGGCGGCCGCCAGCGGCTTCGGGGGCCAGGACCCCTTCGCAGCAGCAGCCAGCGGCGGCGGCTTCGCGGGCGGCGCCCGGGATCCCTTCGCGGCCGCGGCCAGCGGGCTCGGTGGGCCCCCCGGGCAACACGATCCCTTCGCCAGCGGCGGCGTGGACCCCTTCTCCAGCGGGCCCGACTACAGCGACGTTCAGACGGCCTTCGTCCCGACTCCGCCGCCCTTTCCTGCCCCGGCTGGGTTGGATCCCGCGGCGACGCCTCTGATGCGAGGCGGTCCGCGCGGACGAGGCGACTTGGCGCTTAGCCACTCCTACGAGGAGCCGGGCAACGACCCGCGTCAGGCGCCAGGGCCGCGCTCGATCTCGAATCCCTTCAGCGACGACCCGATCAACAGCGGCGTCCTGAGCGTCAACCACGGTGGGGGCTTCGAGCCGAACTCCCTCTCCACGCCGACCCAGGGGACGCCCGTGCCGCCAGCCGGGTTCGAGGCCGCCTACGCCCAGACCCTGTCTGAGCGGAGCCCCTTCGCCGAGACCCGGGGCGACGAGTCGCTCTCGCCCCTCTTGCCTGAGCCCCAGCGCAAGGCCAGCCGCTCCCTGAGTTTGTCCCAGCTGGACGACGACGGCGAGCCGGAGCTCCCGGCGCCCTCGCCGGCCGAGATCGCGGACCTCCTCGAGAACTCGGGCCGGCGCAAGCGCGGTCAGATGAGCGGCTCGGACCTCGGCCTCAGCGACGAGCTGGACCGGATCCCCGAGAGCGAGATGCGGACGCGGGAGATCGACACCAACGACGTCGCCGCGATCCTGGCTGAGCACGAGGGACGAACCCCGGGGGGCGCCCCGGCGGCGGCCCCGCAACTCGGGATCGAGTCGACCCACGCCGATATCTTGGCGCGCGTCGCCGCAGAGCAGGGCGAGGCCGGCCTCGCGGTCTACGAGGCGGCGCGGATGCAGTCGGAGAATCAGCGCCTCCGGCTCGCGATCCAAGCGGCTCAGCAGCAGAACCCTCAGGCCGTCCACGCCGCCGCGCAGGTCTTCCGAGACCAAGAGCTCGTCCGCCTGGGACAGCAGGTGGCAGAGCTCCAGCGCCAGGCCGCAGACCTCCGGGCAACCCTGGCGGCGCGCGAGCAAGAGCTGAACGAGGTCACCGAGGACATGATCGAGAAGGAAGACCGGATCGATCAGCTCGAGGGCGAGCTCCGAGACCTGAGCTAGGCGTGGCCAGGATCTGGCTCGTTCGCCACGGGGAGACGGACTGGAACCGCGCCCGGCGGCTCCAAGGGCACGTCGACGTCCCGCTCAACGCCACGGGCCACGACCAGGCGCGCGAGGTCGCCGAGCGCTTGGCCGAGCGCTTCGCGGGCCAGGCCCTCCCCGACGTCTACACCAGCGACCTCAAGCGCGCGGCGCAGACGGCTCAGGCCGTCGGGCGAGCCCTGGGCTGCACGCCACGGATCGCCAAGAAGCTCCGCGAGCGAATGTTTGGGATCTGCGAGGGCAAGACCCTGGTCGAGCTGGCCGAGACCCACCCCGACGAGGTCCGCGCCTACCGCCGCGGCCAGAAGGACGCGATCCCAGAGATCGAGCCCTACGCGGAGTTCACCGAGCGGACCCTGCGCGCCCTGCGCGCCGTAGCCAACCGGAGCGAGTCAGCCGTCGTCGTGACCCACGGTGGCCTGCTCAAGGTCGCCCTCCGGACAGCTCACGGGCCCAACAAGCAGTTCATGATCGCGAATACCGCGCTCTACGCCTTCGAGTGGGACCCCGACTGGCGCTGGTCAGGTGCCGGGGTCGGGCAGCCTCCCCGTCAGGTCCACGACGACGCGGCCTCGGACCCGCTCCTGGAGCCGGTCAGCTAGCCGGTCGACTGGCCGGGGCTACTCCTTGCTGGCGTCGTTGAGGACGTCGATCCGCTTCAAGGTATGGACGGTGCGAACGAAGGGTGCGCCTTCGTCGAGGGTCTTCCCGCGCATGCTCTTGAAGCGGAAGAGGTGCATGTTGAGGACCTTTCCGCTCCTGAGCGTGAGCTTGACAGCGTGGAGGTGGTGGGTCTTATCGACTGGTTCTAGGAACTCGATCGTCTTGATCTCGGCGAGCGGATAGACCGCGTGGTCGTCGCTGTCGGGGCTCACCATGAACAAGAGCTCGTCTCGACGGTGTTGGACGAGAGAGCTCCCCAGTACCTCGATCTCGACGTCCCGAACGGACACGCCCTGGCCCTCAAGATCCGTCAGGATCGCCTTGACGCGCACCAACTCCTCTGGGGCGCTGGCCGAGGAGCCAGATCCGCCTGTGGTGCAGCCCAGAGTGAATGCGCTCGAGGCGAGGAGCAGGGTCAATACGAGGCCGCGCATGGGCCCTCCAGTGTGTTGGGGTCTGAGAACGATCTCCGCCAGGCGCCTTGCGCAGCGGAGTCTAGAGGAGGTCGTCCATGCTGATGGGCCCGTCGAAGGGCTCGGTGTCGCTGCCGGGCGGCTTCGTGGAAGGGTCGGTGTCCATCTCCAGATCCATGGGGGCGAGGTCTGAGAGATCGCCCATGGGCGCGGGCCCAGGGGGGTATCCAGGCGGCGGAGCCATTTGGGAGGGGTGGGCCGGGTAGCCAGGCGGCGGCGGCGGGTAGCCAGGAGGCGGATACCCGGGGGGCGGCGGACCCGGGGGGTATCCCGGAGGCGGCCCGTAACCGGGCGGCGGCGGTGGGTAGCCTGGCGGCGGATAGCCAGGAGGCGGGGCCATGGCGCCTGGGGGAGGCGCCGGGTAGCCGTGAGGCGGCGCCGGATAGCCGGGGGGAGGCGGCGGGTAGCCAGGGGGCGGCGCGCCCTGGGCTGGATACCCGGGGGGCGGGCCGCCGGGGGGTGTCCCGTAGGGACCCATGGCCTGGGCGAAGGGATCTGCGGTCGGATCCGGCGCCGTCGCGAAGGGGTCGGTGTAGCCGGGGCTGGCGCCGGGTTGCGGCTCCGAGCTCAGGGCCGGCCCGAGGTCCGAGCCTGTCAGGCTTCCGTAGCCGCCTTGCCCCGCGAGGGGGTCGACCTGGCCGACGTCGCTCTCGTAGCCTCCGAGTTCGCCGTCGTCCTCAGAGATCACGAGCAACTCTCCGCCCTCCTTGACGAGGCCCATGTGAATCGTCGTCCCGCGACCCTCGAACTGGAGCCGGTCGACGCAGTCGAGGAGGATCCTGAACCCGAGGGGCTTCCCGAGGCGCTGGCGGTTGCGGACCGCGTCGAGGGCGTCGACCTCTTCGAGGTCGGCCAGGGCCTCCTCGAGCGAGAACCCGTCTCCCTCGTCCTTGACGGACATGACGAACTCGTCTTCGTCGTCGAAGAAGGTCACGTGAATGAAGCGGTTGGGGTCGCCGTGGCAGCCGTGGAGGCGCGCGTTCTCGACGGCCTCACGGAGCGCGATCTGGAGCTTGAACTTCGCTTCGTCGTCGAACTCGAGGGTGTCGATTCGGCCGCGACCGACCGAGCTCTGGAAGGCGTTGAGCTGCTCGGCGTGAGCTCGGAGGAGGAAGGTCGCCTTGCCCTGGCGGACGGCGGCCTCGAGGTCCTGTGGGGTCGCGGCGCGGTTGCGGAGATCGATGACGTCGGCCGGCGCGATCGAGCGGTCGGCGCTCCGGTAGCGCATGTGGATATCACCGACGACGACCTCGTCGCCTTCGCTCACGACCGCGGCGCCCTGGACGCGCTGCCCGTTGAGCTTGATCCCGTTCTTCGTCCCGAGATCCGAGATGATCGCTTCTTGCCCGTCGAACTCGATCCGGGCGTGGCGGCGGCTGACCGCGCGCGAGAGAAGCTGGATCACACACTGGGGAGCCCGGCCAATGATCGTGTCGGGCTGGACCTCGTAGATCCGCTGCAACTTCTTGGTGAGTTGAACCTCGAAGTAAGGCAAGACGGCCTCCTTCCCTGCGTTCGCCGAGCCTACCACCCACAGGAACGAGCGCCATCGGCGCAGGCTGGTGACGGCTGAACCGCCGCCAGGCGGCGGTGGCGCATATATTGGGTCTCCATGGTGCTGCGCTTCAATTGCCCTGGCTGCAGGGCTCCCTATTCGGTCGCCGATCAGTTCGCCGGCCGAACTCTCCAATGCACTCAGTGCGGAACCGCGATCCAGATCGGTGCGCCGGCTCCACAGCCGCAGCAGCCGCCCCCTGGGTTGATGGGCTCCATGGAGTGGAGTGGGGACAACCTCCAGCAGCCGAACTTCCAGCAGCAACAGGCTCCGCCTGCACAGCAGCAGGGAGGCGGGAGCCTCGACCTTCTGCCGGACGACGACGACCCGGGGTTTCGGGACGACGACGACGAGGAAGAAGAGGAGGCGCCTCCTCCCCGCCGGACCTCGAGCCGCCAAGGGAAGACCTCGAGTCGTCAGGGGAAGACCCCGAGTCGTCAGGGGAAGACTTCAGGACGCCAAGGGAAGAAGACCTCGGCTCGTCAGCGACGCGGCTCGGGCGGGGGGCGGGCTGGCTCGGGGGGTGGGCGTTCACCGCGTCGCCGTGGCAAGAGCACCGGCGGCGGCGTCGCGACGCGAGACTGCCCGGTCTGCGGCGACGAAATCGCTGCGGTCGCAGAGGCCTGTATGCACTGCGGAGCGCGGCTCAAAGGGCCGAGCGCGGCCTCGCAGCTCCCCAAGCAGATCGCGCAGCTCGCGGGTCCCCTCCTAGCGCTCGCGCTGGTGGGGGGCGGCGGCTTCTTTATCTATAAGACCTTCGTCGTCAAGGAGCCCAAGAAGCCGATCAAGGTCAAGACGCGCAAGACGCGCAAGCCCAGCAAGACCCTCGCGGTCAAGACGGAGAAGACCAAGAAGACCCAAAAGACCGAGGAGCCGCGCAAGACCGAGGAGCCGCGCAAGACCGAGGAGCCGCGCAAGACTGAGGAGCCGCGCAAGACCGAGGAGCCGAGGCCGACGCGCGAGCCTGTTCCCGAGACGCCCGACGTGGCGGAGGTCGACGGGAACGTGGTCCCAGAGGGGGAGCACAAGGCGCTCTTTCAGGCCCTCCTTGACGCCGAGGACGGACGCCCGGGTCGAGAGGCCGTCCTAGCTCTGGGGAAGCTCGACGCCAAGACGGCGGGCCCCTTGATCGAAGCGGCGCTCCAGAGTGACGACGCGCGCTACCGAATGCGGCTGCACCGAGCCTCGCTTCGGGTCGGGGACGCCGCTGCCCAGAAGATCGCGATCGAAGCGGGAATCGCCAAGCACACCGGCGTCAAGCTCTTCTGGACGGTCCTGACCGCCATCGAGCTCGACGCCGCTGCCTACCGGAGTCCGCTGCTCTCCATTGGCTACGACTCCGAGACGGCTGCCGGGCGCGCCCTCGCCGATGCCCTCCTCGACGGGGGGCGGGTCTCGACGAATCACGCCAAGGCGCTCAAGCTGATGTTCGACGAAGGCGGTCGCGAGCTCGAAGAGACCCTCGCGCCGCTCTACGTCCTCGCGGGCGGAACCGAGGCCCTCGTCGCGACCGCCAACGCGCTGGAGCATCCCAACGCGCAGGTCAAGAAGCTCGCCAAGATGGCGCTGGCGGTCGCCAGCGGCGGACAGGGTCCCGGTGAGGCCGCGAGCACGAGCGAGTGGATCGCCTGGGTCAAGGCCTATCAGCCGGTCCGCGACCTGCTCGGCAAGGCCAGCGTCGACTTGGGCCAGATGCCCGACGTCAAGGGCGCGGCGTTGCGCAACAAGGCTCTGACCGAGCTCGTCGCGAAGGGACCCGAGGTCCTGGGTGCCGTGCCTGTGTTCCTGCGTGAGCAGGCTGGGCGGAGCGAGCTGGCCTGCCGCGCCGTCTCGGTCTTGATCCTGCGCCTCGCGACCAAGACCGACAAGGAGCTCCTGGTCGGGATCCTCCAGGCCCTCGAGTCGCATGACGAGGCAGCGACGCACGTGATCGCCGCGGTGATGGCCGTGGCGGACGCCAGCCTCGCGGCCGAGTGCGCTCAGGCGATCGTGAAGGCCGGGATCCCGGCGCGTCGTCAGGACGAGTTCCCCGACCTCAACAAGCAGCCACGGGCCGACGCTGTTCAGCCAATCGTGGACTGGGCCTCGGGGCGCTCAGACAAGGTCCGTCACGACGCTCACATGTTGGCGGCCGCTTTCCGGGCACCCCAGCTGGGCAAGCAGATCGCGAGCACGGGGAAGCTGCCAGGCGTCAAGCCCGTGCTCTTCGCTGCGCGACTCGGCTCGCCCAAGGTCGAGAACGAGCTCTTGGCCCTAGTTCGCGGGGAGAAGAAGATCGCGTTCGGAGTGGGGACGACCCAGGACGCCTTGCGCCGCCTGCGGGACATTGGGACCGCCGGGACCTCCTTGAATCCGCTCATGAAGGTCGTCAACGATCGGAAGCACGAGCTGGCGGAGCTCCCTGCAGCGATCGCTGCGATCTCACCTCAGAGCGGCGTGCGCAAGCTGAAGAAAGCCCTCGACGGTTGGGAGCGCGCCACGATGACGGTCGGGATGTACCGCGCCTACGGTGAGATCGGGGGCGAGAAGGCCGTCGCCGAGCTTTCGAAGCGCTTCAAGAAGCTCGCGGCGGGCAGCGGGGAGCGCCGCGCGCTGGTGCGGGTGATGCTCGACCTCGGCGCCTCGGGCGCACGCGAGGACGCCCTCAAGCCTTTCACCGCGCTCAAGGCGCGAGCTTGGAAGGAGAACATGGCGATGGGAGACGCGCCCTTCAACCGCTTCTATCGCTGCGCCAAGCCTGAAGACGCCGCGCTCCTCGTCGAGTACCTCAAGGAGGGCGCGCCGAGCAAGAAGAACATGGGCCGCTGCCTCGAGGGGATCGGGGTCATGGGCTACAAGCCGGGGCTGAGTCAGGTGACCGGCTTCATCTTCCAGAACCACCAAGACCGCGCGCGTGCCGCAGCGTCCGCAGCCTTGCTAGGCGGAGGTCAGCAGGACATGATCGTGATGCTGGGCGAGAAGGAGGTCTTGGGGCGGGTCAAGGGAGAGGACCTCGAGGTCCTCGCGGCGCTCGCGACCCTCGACGCTCAGGAGGCGCAGAAGGCGGCGCAGCCCTTTATCAAGCTGATCGCTGGCGGCAAGGTCAGCGATCGGCGAGCGGTGATGGGGCTGGCCTTCGCCCTCGCTATGACGAACGATCCGGGCCTCGAGGCGCTGGTCGACGTCAACGAGAAGGAAGCCCGAGCCGCCGTCGCGCGCGGGATCGCCTGGGCTGCGATCACGAAGACCATCGAATACCCCCCGGCGCTCGAGCTCTTGCGCAACGACCCTGAGCCCCTCGTGAGACTCGAGGCCGCCATTGCGCGGGCCTACCTCGACAAGAAGGACGCGGTCCAAGACATAGGGCGCAACATAGGCCTCGTGACCGAGGCTCAGCTAAACCTCGACCGCATGGCTCAGTCCGCCCTGGTCAACCTCTGCAACGGTGAGGGAATCCGGACGCTCCGCGCGAACGCCTGGCACGCTCACGGCTTCGCCGGCGGCAAAGCCCCGAGCTACCGCAAGGGCCTCGGCCCAGCTCGAATCTGGGAGGTCGAGCGCCAAATGCGCTAGCCGGCCGTCGGGCGCCCCTCGCTCAGCGAGAGCACCCCCGCTCGAGGCTACTCGGGCGGCGTGTCGTGGCGGCGGCGGGGCGGGTCCACCTCTCCCGAGGAGGAGGCGTCCATGATCGTCCGCGGGCGCTGGCCCTCGACCATCGTCTGGCCTCGCTCTCGCTCGACGATAGTCCCGGTCCCGTCGTCCTGATCCGGCTCTTGCGAGGCAGCCAAGGGGTCGGCAGCAGGCGGAGCCTTCTTCTCGCCCCCGACGGGGTCGAGGGTCACGAGGCCCCGCTCGAACATCACGAGCAGCGCGCGCCGGCAGCGGTCTTCAATGTCCTCGAGGGACTGGCTCGTCTCCTCCGCGTGTCGGGAGATGATCTCGGGGATCGTCGAGCGGTTGTCGACCCGCTCGAGGAGGTCACGCACGAGGGGTTTGACGTCCAGCTCTGGCGAGAGGAGGGTTCGCTTGAACACCACGCGATAGTCTTTGGTCTCGAAGCCCTTGCCGGTGGGCCGGCGACGTTCGCTCAGGACGAGGTAGTCCGGGACGCTGACTCGCAGCGTCGCCAACTCCTCAGGCTTTAGCGTCCGCGAGCGACGTTTTGCGCTGAACAGGCGCTTGAGCTCGTGAGCGAAGGACTCGCGAGGAGGCTTGGCCTCGTCCTCTTGGGTCCAGGGCGCCTGGGACTCTTCGTTCCAGGCGACGGTCAGGACGACTCCCAGGACCCGCTTGAAGCGCTGCGAGCGCATGTTCGTGACCCAGTGCATCAGGCGCTCGGAGTAGCGCGAGTAGTTCTCGCCGAAGCTCCGCTTGGTCTGGCTAATGGCGTAGTCGAGGATCTCCTCCTCGCCGATCCGGGTCGAGTGGAGGTTCATGTTCGCGCCGCCCAGCCAACGCCGGAGCCGATCCAGGTAGCGTTCGCCGTCTCGTTCGGCGATATGCGTCACGATGTGGGCCATGCCACCCTTCTCGAGGTGGTCGGGCAGCCCGGCCACGATCCGCCGCAGGACGTCTGCGCCGCTCGGTCCGCCGTCGCGATAGGCGAGCTCGTAGACGGGGGAGGGGACGAAGGGCGGGTTGGCCAGGATCAGCTCGAAGCGCTCTTTGCCGACGGGCTGATAGAGGTCGCCCTCTAAGAACACGGAGTTCCAGGAGTCGTTGAGCATCGCGTTCAGGCGGGCGAAGTTGATCGCGCGCGGGTTGACGTCGGTTCCCACGACACGCTCGGCGTCGCCAGCCGCCAGGATCGCGTGGACGCCAGAGCCGGTGCAGAGATCGAGCGCGCTGCGCACGGGTGAGCGGACGGTCGCGCGCGCGAGGTAGAAGGAGTCTGCCCCCAGATACATCACGGGCTCACGCGGGACCCTCGCGTCTAGCCAGCGTTGGTGGTGCGAGTGACGGTGGTCCGTGGCGAAGAGTCGCTCCTCGCCGACCGGGCAGATATCAATGGCCGAGCGCCAGGTGTGGCTCGAGCGGTCACCGACGAGGACGTTGGCTTCCCGGAGGGTCTTCCGCGCGGCGGCGTCGAAGAGGAGCGCGATCTCCTCCTCGGTGACCTCCTCTTGGAGCGTGAAGAGCGCGATCGCCAGGTCGAGGGGGGTCCGGTTGCGGAGCTTCCGCGAGCGGTAGTAGGGATACGCCGCGAGGCGGAGCTCGCAGAGATCCTTGATCCCGAGCCGCTCGATCACGCCTCGCTCGGTGTATCCCGCTTGGCGCAGGATCGTCCCGACTCGGCGAATCGCGTCCGGGTCGACTCGCTCCAAATCGAACAGGGGCCTTTGGGGCACGCTGCCACCTCCGCTATCTAAGAGGGACGAGAATACAGTCCCCGAGACCTGCTCACAGGAGGCTGGCTGACAGATTAGGGCGATTGCCACTCGAGAGAGACCGCGAGGGGCTCGCTGGAGGTCGCGAGGAGGAACGCGATCCCGTTGTCGCCGAAGACGAAGGGGAGCGCGCCGCCAGCGTCGAGCTGTAGCAGGAGGCGATCGAGGGGCCGGCCGTCGCCGCTGGCAAAGGCGCCGCCCCCTTGGATCCAATAGGGCCAGCCGCCGGCCTTGTCTCCAGGCAGGTTCAGCTTGGCGATCGCCTCGCGCTCCTCGGCGTCGAGCGCGACCTCGTCCAGCGAGTCCGCTTGGGGCCAGTCTTCCTTTGCCTTGAGCCAGCCGGTGATCGTGAGCCGTGGGCCGACCTCCTCGACGTTGCTCGGCAGCTCGCCCGCGACGAGATCCGAGTCAGGCGGGAGGACTCGCGCGAGCTGTTCGTTGGTCTGGTCGTTGAAGAAGAGCTGCACGAGCCCGACTCTGGCTCCTCCTAGGACGTCTTCAGGGAGGATCGAGGCGTCCAACTGGAGGAGGAAGCGGAGCGGCTCGCCGCTCTCGCCCTTTGGCCAGGGCTCGCCCTCGAGCAGCGCTGGGTAGCCGCCGAGGCGCGACTCTCCTAGAGCGAGCTTCTTTCGCTTGGAGGTCTTGGGCTTATGAGCGAGGCGCGCTCGCCCGGCGAGCTTGGCCTTGGCGTCGCTGAGGACCTTCCGCTTCGAGCGCGGCTTGGCGCGCTCCTTGAGGTAGGCGTGCGTCTCCTCGGCGTTGTATTCCTTCGCGACCCGCGTGGGGGTCCGCCCGGAGTTGCACTTGGCCTTGAGGTTCGCCCCTCCGTCCAAGAGGAGCTTGACCATCTCGAGGCGGTTCCGCTCGGCTGCAATGTGGAGCGGTGTCTCGTTGCGATAGTCCCCCGTGTTCGGGTTCGCGCCTCGCTCCAAGAGGAGCTTGGCCGCTTCGAGCTGGTCCCGCCGGGCCGCGTAGAGAAGGGCGGGGTAGTCCCGTCCAGGCAAGGCGTCTATCGGGACGCCCTGATCGAGGAAGTGAGCGATCAGCCCGAGGTCGCCCTCGCCGGCCGAGACACAGAGCGCGAGGACCTGCAGCTCCTCGCTGGCGCCCGCCGCCAGAGCCTTGGCCACCTCCACGTGTCCGGCTTGGACAGCTCCTTCGATCGCCTTGCGCTGCTCGCGCTCGCTGGCCTCTCCGAAGAGCTCGGCCGCTCGCTCTCCGAAGCCGCGCTCAGCGGCCCCCGCGAGGCAGAGCATCTCCGGGGCGACCTCAGGGGCCCCGGCCTCCTCGAGGAGCGCGCAGATCTCTTCGCGCCCGCCGATCGAGCGCGCGAGCTCAAGGGGGGTGCGGTGGCGCTTGGTCGCGAAGGCGGGGCTCGTGCCGGCCTCGAGGAGCGCGCGGACTACCTCGAGGTGTCCCGCGTTGATCGCGTCCACCAGGGCGTGTCGCCCGTGGGGGTAGCTGGAGCTCTCTCCGCCGAGCCGGTCGGGGTCTGCGCCTCCGGCGAGGAGCGCGCGGACCGTGTCTAGGTGACCCTTCTCGGCGGCGAGGGCCAGTGGCGCGCCAAAGCGGGGGCTGATCTCGGCCCCGGCCTCGATCAGCCGCTGAACCACGGCCGTGTGTCCACGCTCGGCAGCGCGGTTGACCGGGGCTCCGCCGTGGCCGCCTCCCTGGACCGGCGCGCCCAGCTCTAGCAGGCGGCCGACGTGTTCGGCCAGCCCCTTGCCTGCGGCCGCACGGAGCGCTCGCCCGAGCCCCTCAGGCGTCGCGCCCGCCTCCGCAACGAGGGAGAGCGCCTCGAGGAGGGGTGGCTCGCGCCAATAGGCGCGCTCGAGGGCCTTGTCGAGTTGCTTCGGAGAGGGTCTCTGGGACAGCGCTTGGCGTATGGCCTCCAAGTCTTGCCCGCGAATGGCCTCGTCGATCTTCATGGCTTCTCCAGGTCGCGCCCGAGTCTCAGGAGCTAGTAGACGATCACCTGCGCCAAGGTCGAGAGGCTGACGACCTCACGACTGCGGACCATGACCTGGTGGCGGTTCTTCTTGATCCCAAAGCGCGCGGCCTCGATCAAGTAGACGTCCTTGCGCGTCCTGGAGTCGCTGAGGTCGTGGACGTCAGCGTCAGCGAGCGTCAGGAACCACTCCCCGACGTGCTCGAGGCGCCCCACGTAGAGCAGTTCGCCGCGCGTATCGAGCACGACCTCCTTCCCTACGAAGGCCGCCAACTCTTCAGCTTGGCTCCCAGGCGCAGGTGAATTGCCCGCTAGCGAGACCGGGGCAGGCTGCGTCTCTGGGGCCTGGGAGGTTGGAGCGTCGTCACTCATTCGAAGAGCACCCTGCGAATGTCGTTGAAGAAGACCAGGGCCAGGAGCCCCAGAATGCAGAACAGCCCAAACCACTGGGCGTTGATCATGATCTTGGCAGAGACTGGCTGCCCCTTGAGCTTCTCGACGATCAGGAAGAAGAGGTGTCCGCCGTCGAGGACCGGGATCGGCAGGAGGTTGATCACCGCCAGGTTCACGCTCAGGATCGCGAGGAGGTAGAGGAGCCGCGTGATCGGCTCCTGGCTGGCCTTGTAGGTCAGGTTCACGATCTGAATCGGCCCTCCCAGCTCCTTGGTCGAGACCGACCCCGACATGAAGGCGCCGAGGGTGTTGATCAGGCGCCGCGTCTCCACGCCCGTTCGTTGAATCCCCATTCCGAGGGCACCTAGGGGACCTCGCTTGATCAGGGCCATTCGCGAACCGAAGGTCAGCTGGCCCTTGAAGTCGGGGTAGGTCTCGCCGACGAGCTCCACGGGCTTCACGATCGCGGTCTTGTGCTCGGTGGCGCCCTTGGGGAGCCACTCGATCTTGATCCGCGCGGGTCCACCGTTGCTGAAGAGTCCGGTCAGAGCCTCCGACGAGACGCTGGGGTGCTTCTTGCCCCAGGTCAAGACGCCCTCGTCGTCCCAGAAGGCGGTCAAGCGGTCGCCGGGCTGGAGCTGGATCTTCTCCAGTCCCTCCTCCGCGGGGGTCAGAAAGCTGGGAGCAGAGACGACGTCGTCGGAGTAGGTCACGCCGAGGAGCCAGCTGGCCTCTCGGCGGATCTCCAGACGCTGCTCCCGCTCAGTGACGCCCTCAAGAGCCTTGGTGAGGACCAAGGGGGCCTTTGGCTTCAGCTCGACTTCGAACGAGACCTCCGCGCCTTCGCGCTCCAGGACGACCGCCACCTTTCGCTCTTCCTCAGAGGCGAGGGCGGCGACCTCCTTGATCAGGTCGGCCAACCCCGATTGGGTCGCGGCCCTTCCGTCTAGGCTGACGAGCCGATCGCCCTCCTTGACTCCCCCCTTCTCCGCTGCGGAGCCCTTGGTCACGCCCCGGACCCAGACCTGATTGGGAATCGTCAGCCCTAGCCCACGCTTGGGTTTGCGAGGAAGAGTGATCGTGGCCTCGAAGGTCGAGCGCTCGAGGCAAGTCGTCCCAGCCCTGTCGTAGCGAGCGCGCTCGAAGACATAGACGAGGGGGCCTGAGTTCTTCAAGAGGGCCCGCTCTACTTGGGCTGAGCTCATCTCGAGATCGACCGCGCACCGGCTTCCTACGGGTGAGACGTTCACGATTCGGTCCCACTGGTCGCCGGTCCGGCCCAAAACGCCAGGAGCGGCAAAGAGAGAGCCTGCAGGCACCTCGTGGATCACGTCGCGTGGACTGACACCAAGCTTGGCGTAGGTGTTGTCGCCTCGAATCGGCGAGACCTTGGTCTCGAACTCCTTCTCGCCCCGGCGGACTCGCAGGGCGACCTCGTCCTCTCCGTTGATCGCGATCAACCCCGCTAGGTCCAGGAAGGAGGTGACCTCGTCGTCCCCAACGGCGATCACGAGGTCGCCTGGCTTGAGATCCGCTCGACTGGCCGCCGTGCCGGGCCCGATTCGGCCGACCTCGGGCGCGATCACCTCGTGGCCAATGCCGTAGCAGGCTACGAAGAGCACAGCCGCCAAAATGATGTTCATGACCACGCCCGCGATCATGATCACGAAGCGCTTGGCAATGCTCTTGTTGCGGAAGTCGTCGTCACGCTGGCTAGGAGGCTGGTTGGGATCGCCGTCGACTTGGCCCAGCATGCTGACGTAGCCGCCAATAGGGAGCATGGAGACGCGGTAGTCGGTGCCGCCTCGCTCGAACCCGAACAGACGGGGGCCCATCCCCAGGGAGAACACGTCCACGCGGACCCCAGCCCACTTGGCGGCCAGGAAGTGGCCCATCTCGTGGAAGAAGATCAGGGCGCCGACGCCGAGGACGACGCCGACGATTCCGCGGAGAGGGTTACCAGCCGCGAGCAGGAGGCCGGCGTTGGCGAGCAAATCGCCTAAGAGGAGAGGCACTGCTCAGCCCTCTCGCGCGCCCAGCGGTCGGCCTCGAGGACCTCCTCCAGGCTCGGCGTGGTCTCGTTCCGGCTGGGGCCGCTCTTGGCGTGCTCTTCCATGACTCGGCCAGTCGTCGCCACGATCTCGGGGAAGGAGATCTTTCCTTCATAGAACGCGACGCGCGCGATCTCGTTCGAGGCGTTGAACACCGCGCCCGTCACTCCGCCGCGACGCAGGACCTCGTAGGCGAGGTCCACGCTGGGGAACTTGACGCGATCGACGGGCTCGAAGGTCAGGGTCGCGATCTCGGTCAGGTCGAACTTCGCGGTCTCGAGCGGGCGTCGCTCTGGGTAGGTCAGGGCGTATTGAATGGGGACCCGCATGTCGGGGACACCCAGCTGCGCCATCACGCTCCCATCGACGAACTCGACCAGGGAGTGAATGATCGACTGGGGATGGACCAGGATGTCGATTCGCTCGGGCTCGACGTCGAAGAGCCAGCGAGCCTCAATGACCTCGAGGGACTTATTCATGAGGGTCGCGGAGTCGATGGTAATGAACGGCCCCATCTTCCAGGTCGGGTGATTGAGGGCCTCTTCTTGGGTCGCAGCAGCCATCTGCTCGATGGACCAGGTTCGGAAGGGGCCTCCGCTCGCGGTCAGCACGAGCCGCTTGGCCTCCTTAGAGGTTCCAGACTGGAGCGCTTGGAAGATGGCGGAGTGTTCGCTGTCGACGGGGACGAGCTCGCAACCGTTCTCCCGCGCGATCTTGCCGAGGATGGGACCCGCGAGGACGAGGCTCTCCTTGTTGGAGAGGCAGAGCCGGCGGCCGCGGCGCGCCGCCTCCAGGACAGGGGGAAGGCCTGCGGCGCCAGTGATGGCAGCCAACACGGAGTCACAGCGCTCAGCGACGAGCGCGCAAGCCCCCTCTGATCCCTGGAGGACTTCGATCCCGCTCCCTGCTAGTTCATCCTTGAGCTTGCTGTAGGCGTCGGGACAAGCGATGGAAACTCGCGGAACGGAGTGCTCTCGAGCCTGCGCCGCGAGGAGCTCCCACTGGGAGCCGGCCGCGAGGCCAGTGATCTCGACTTCATCGCCGAGGTTGCGGCACACATCGAGGGTGCTCTTTCCAATCGACCCGGTCGAACCGAGGACGACGACTTGCTTTGCCACAGGGACACCTCCGAAGCGCGGCATTCTGTAGGCGCGGCCTGCAGGCCGTCAAGGGTCCCCCGGGTGCGGATGCCCTTGAAATTGAATGAGTTGCGCCAAACGATGATATTTCCATCCCGCCAGCTTGACGCGAGCCCGACCCCGGCTACTATCTGCTCTCTCGACGGGGGTAACCCCCCGACGATTCTTTAATAACTCGGCAGAGGACCCTTCCTCGTCTTCCTTCATGCCCCCGGGTGATCCGGCGGCAGCTCGATCGTGTTGCTTCTGCGACACGCTCCGGTGGCCTCAGAAAAAGATGGCCCTGACGGTTGACGATCAAAAGAAGGACACTATCCTCTGCCCTCCGAGCGGCAGCTAGCTGTTGCTCAACGCGCTCCTCTGGGGCGTCGAAAAAAAACAACTTCGACGCTTGAATGAACGCCGCGAGCAGATAAAACAGTCAGCCTTCCGCAAGGAACTCCTTCTCATTGTTGACCTCGCTCGAGCCGCCAATAACGCGGTTCACCAGTTGGGTCTAAGGGTTCGCCCTCAGTGAGATGCTCTTTCAAAATTCGGTGAAGATGCGTTGGGTATATGGGGCCCGGTGCGAAGAACCATACAGGTTTACCTGTTTGGGGAAGCGCGCCAGGTCGAAACCGACGTGAACCAGGACTGGTGACAGACCTGGAACGCGGACGGTATTAATAACCCCAACGCAGAACCATGTATTAATTTTCGCGTAGAAATACGCGATACCTATACTTTATGCAACTGCATTGGATGGGGCTTCGGCCCCAAACAAATAGGGTGCTTCGGCACCTTAGAACAAATAATTTGAATCAGAACAAATTACTTCAACTGAAGGGTTTGATCCTGGCTCAGAACGAACGGTAGCGGCGTGGATTAGGCATGCAAGTCGCACGAGAACCCATCTTCGGAAGGGGGACAGTGGCGAAAGGGTGAGTAATGCATAGATAACCAACCCGCGACCTCGGGATAACTAGAGGAAACTCTAGCTAATACCGAATGGTCTCACTGTGTCGCATGGCACTGGTGAGTAAAGATGGCCTCTCAACGATGCCCTTAGTTGCGGACGGGTCTATGTGCTATCAACGCTTGTTGGTGAGGTAACGGCTCACCAAGGCTATGACGGCTAGCCGACCTGAGAGGGTGACCGGCCACACTGGGACTGAGACACTGCCCAGACTCCTACGGGAGGCTGCAGTCGAGAATCTTCCGCAATGGGCGAAAGCCTGACGGAGCGACGCCGCGTGCGGGATGAAGGCCTTCGGGTTGTAAACCGCTGTCAGAGGTTAAGAACACGTAGTAGGGTAATATTCTGCTGCGTTGACAAAGGCCTCAGAGGAAGCCACGGCTAACTTCGTGCCAGCAGCCGCGGTAAGACGAAGGTGGCAACCGTTGTTCGGAATTACTGGGCATAAAGAGCACGTAGGCGGACTACTAAGTCGGGTGTGAAATCCCTCGGCCCAACCGAGGAACTGCGCCCGATACTGGTAGTCTTGAGGACAGGAGGGGAGCGTGGAATTCCTGGTGGAGCGGTGAAATGCGTTGATATCAGGAGGAACACCGGCGGCGAAGGCGACGCTCTGGCCTGTTTCTGACGCTGAGGTGCGAAAGCTAGGGGAGCAAACGGGATTAGATACCCCGGTAGTCCTAGCTGTAAACGATGGGTACTAGGTAGGGGGGTTCCAATGCCTCCCTGCTGGAGATAATTTATTAAGTACCCCGCCTGGGGAGTATAGTCGCAAGGCTGAAACTCAAAGGAATTGACGGGGGCTCACACAAGCGGTGGAGCATGTTGTTTAATTCGAAGCAACGCGCAGAACCTTACCTGGGCTTGACATGCTAGTAGTACGAACCTGAAAGGGTGAGGACCCTCTCTTGAGGGAGCTAGCACAGGTGTTGCATGGCTGTCGTCAGCTCGTGTCGTGAGATGTCGGGTTAAGTCCCATAACGAGCGAAACCCTTGTCTTTAGTTGCCAGCGGATAATGCCGGGGACTCTAGAGAAACTGCCGGTGTTAAACCGGAGGAAGGTGGGGATGACGTCAAGTCCTCATGGCCCTTACGCCCAGGGCTACAAACGTGCCACAATGGCCGGTACAGAGGGACGCGAACCCGTAAGGTCAAGCAAATCCCAAAAAGCCGGTCTCAGTTCGGATTGAGGGCTGCAACTCGCCCTCATGAAGTTGGAATCGCTAGTAATCGGAGATCAGCTACGCTCCGGTGAATATGTTCCTGAGCCTTGTACACACCGCCCGT
>Ga0316204_10001298_pt1 | contig 71241 bp, 65 predicted proteins | sample 6monrhotite_MG_2_FD_205661 | JGI IMG/M metagenome (GOLD analysis project Ga0316204, IMG submission 205661) | Microbial mat bacterial communities from mineral coupon in-situ incubated in ocean water Damariscotta River, Maine, United States -... | ecosystem: Environmental > Aquatic > Marine >... | reverse complement strand
GCCCTGCGGGCTCAGGCACCTGACTTCGATCGAAGTTACGTGGCGTTTGCCATTAACGGCGGTCACGGCCCAGCCGTCCAGAACTTCGATGCCGCAGGCGCGCACGGCGTCGGGCAATTCGCCATCGGGATCTGTGCGCAAATCGATAACGGCGGCGATCTTGATGCCGGCGGCATTCAGGTCCAGGGCGGATCGGTAGGCATCATCGTTGTTAGTGAAGATCACCGCCTGTTGGCCCGGCTTGACGCCGTAGCGGTTGACGTACGTCCGAAGCGCCCCCGCCAGCATGACGCCGGGGCGGTCGTTATTGGCAAAAACCAGCGGTCGCTCAATGGCCCCGCCAGCCAAAACCACCTGTTTGGCCCGCACCCGCCACAGACGTTCGCTGGCCCCGGTAAAAGGCTTCGCAACATCTATGTGACGGCGTTCGACCAAACCCAGATAGTTATGATCGTAATAGCCGAATGCCGTGGTTCGGGTCAGCACGCGGACGTCGTCCATGGCCAGAAGTTCTTTTTGCGCCGCTGCAACCCAGTCATGGGACGGTTTGCTCTCGATGGTGTCGTTTTCGCTGTTCAGGCGTCCGCCCAGGTCGGCTTCCTGTTCGGCCAGCACCACGAGCGCGCCGGTGCGCCCTGCCGCCAGTGCCGCCGCCAGCCCGGCAGGTCCTGCGCCGACAATCAGCACGTCGGCATGAATGTGCATCTTGTCGTATGTGTCGGGGTCAGGCTGGGTCGGGGCCTTGCCCAGCCCAGCCGCATTACGGATGACCCGTTCATAGGTCATCCAGAAACTTTTGGGCCACATGAAGGTCTTGTAATAAAAACCGGCGGGCAGCAAGCGGGCAGCCAGGTTGTTGATCGCCCCCACATCGTATTGCACGTTGGGCCAGCAATTGACGCTGGTCGCCGATAGCCCGCCGTACAGTTCGATTTCCGTGGCTTGCAAATTGGGACGCGTACGTGCCCCGGTTTCCAGTTGCACGACGGCGTTGGGTTCTTCGATGCCGGCGCTGAAAATGCCACGCGGCCGGTGGTATTTGAAGCTGCGGGCGACAATGCCGACGCCATTCGCAAGCAGGGCAGAGGCCAGTGTATCGCCTTCGTATCCGCTGTAGCGTTTGCCGTTAAACTTAAAAGCCAACGGTTTGGCGCGCTTGATGCGACCGCCATCACTCAGCCGGTTTTTTTGGCCGCTCATACTTCGCCCTTCCTGTCTTTTGGGGGCTGTTCGTCCATTTTGTAGACGCAATCAATGGTATGGGTGACGGTGCTGCGCTTGGCGTTGAACCAGCGGCGGCAACCGTGGGCGTGGTTCCACCGTTCAAGGTGGCTGCCTTTGGGATTGGTGCGCATGAACAGGTAATCGGCCCATTCTTCGTCGCTTAAGGAATCCGGCTCTAAAGGTCGCGCAATATGAGCTTCGCCGCCATAGGCGAATTCTTCTTCGTCGCGTTCACCGCACCAGGGGCAGGGGATTAAGAGCATGAGTCCTGTTCTTTCCTAGTGCGCCACGGCGGCGGCGCCGTGTTCATCGATCAGAGCGCCGGTGGTGAAACGTTCCAGCGAGAAGGGTGCATTCAGGGGGTGTGGCTGGTCCTGGGCTATGGTATGGGCGAACACCCATCCCGAACCCGGCGTCGCCTTGAACCCGCCCGTTCCCCAGCCGCCATTAACATACAGGCCCTGAACCGGTGTTTTAGAAACAATCGGGCTGGCATCGGGGCAGGTATCGACAATACCCGCCCACTGGCGCATCAGGCGCAATCTTGACAGGATTGGCATCAGCTTGGTGACGGCTGCCATTTGATGTTCAACCACGCCTAAAGAACCGCGTTGGGCATAGGAATTGAAATGATCAATACCCGCACCCATGACCATTTCACCGCGGTCGGACTGGCTGATATAGGCGTGCACGGCACCGGACATAACCACGCAATCAAGAATCGGCTTGACCGGTTCGGATACCATGGCCTGCAAGGGATGGCTTTCGATGGGCAGGCGGATTCCGGCCATCGCCGCGACATGACTGGTATGGCCTGCCGTGACGATGGCGACCTTGGCAGAATTGATGACGCCGCGTGTCGTTTCGACCCCGGTGACGGTATCGCCGTCGCGCAGAATGCCGGTGACTTCGCAGTTCTGGATAATGTCGACGCCGCGTTCATCGGCGGCACGCGCGAAACCCCAGGCGACGCCATCGTGCCTTGCAACACCGCCCCGGCGCTGCAAGGATGCCCCCAGCACGGGATAACGGGCGTTTTTCGAACAATCCAGAATCGGTACCATGGCGGCGACTTCTGCCGTGTCGAGCATTTCAGAATCGATGCCGTTCAAGCGGATCGCGTTGACCCGGCGGCTGATCTCGCGCAGGTCGCCCAGATTATGGGCCAGATTGAGCACGCCGCGCTGGCTTAGCATTATGTTGAAGTTGAGATCCTGGCTCAGCCCTTCGTAGAGCTGCAGGGACTTATCGTACATTCGTGCACTTTCGTCCCACAGGTAGTTGGACCGGATGATGGTTGTATTGCGGCCGGTGTTGCCGCCGCCGATCCAGCCTTTTTCAAGTACCGCCACGTTGGTGATGCCGTGTTCCTTGGCAAGGTAATAAGCCGTCGCCAGACCATGGCCGCCGCCGCCGATGATGATTGCATCATAGGATGGTTTGGGTTCGGGACTACGCCACACCCGCTGCCACCCCTGATGGTGGCTCATGGCATTGCGCAACAGGCTGAATATGGAATATTTCGATTTCATTTGAGCATGTCTCGCACTGCTGCCCCATTTGGGCTATCCACTTCCCGACTGTGGATAGTGGAATTGCGACGGCGGCATTGAACCTTGAATTTGCTCATGAACTTTGATCGTGTTGCGGCAGGTTATCGGTGATTTCATAGTAATCTCCCTTGTCGGCGACGAAGATGTGGCCGATTGTTTTAAGGTTCGTCGGTTCATCAAGGGTTCCTGCCGAAATACCGATCCGCTCATCGCTATCGCCGCTCCAAAACAGTGTTGCACCGCATTCTTTGCAAAAGCCCCGGCGGGCAATGTCTGATGCCCGAAACCACTTCAAGCCGCGCTCTTCAAGCAACTGAAATTGATCCAGGTCGGCATTGGTATAAGCGCCGAAATGCCCATGGGTCCGGCGACACTGTGAACAATGACAATTGACGATGCCATTCAATGGCTTGGCGAAACGATACCGGACCGCGCCGCATTGACAGCCCCCGGTGTGCTGAACTTCGCCCATATTGAATGCCCCCTCCCGCAAAAATGTACCCATTCACAATAACGTTACATAGCCCTTATGGTGACTCAATTATGTTGACACGATATATATCAAATTGATATATCGAGCATACCATTTCAGCGACTTGTTGCTTAAGTTTAGGAACAACCATGGATATTAAAACACTCTGCCTTGGTTCGTTGACCCTGGGTGAAGCCAGCGGCTACGAAATCAAAAAGCTGTTTGAAGAAGGCCCGTTCGCCTACTTCTATCATGCCAGCTATGGTTCCATTTATCCGGCATTGGGCGAGCTGTTGAAAAACGAGCTGATCACCATGCGCGAGGAAGTCCAGGATGGGCGTCCCGATAAAAAAGTTTATGCAATCACCCCCAAGGGACAGGACGCGCTTTCCCAGAAACTGAAAAAAGTACCGGCACCGGACAAGATCCGTTCGGAATCCATGTTGATGATTTTTCTGGCTGACAATATTGATGCCCGGCAACTCGAGGATGTGTACGACGGGTATCTGGCAAGTTACCGGGAAAAGCTCGCGAGTGTCAGCGAACCCAGCGATCAGGAAATAGGTCCCCATTGCCAATTCGCCGTTGGTTTCGGGAAGGCACTGTATACGGCGGCGATTACCTACATGGAAGAAAACAAGAATTTGTTGCTTGAACCATTAGAACAGAAGGCTGCTCAATGAAATCGTCCTATCTAATCGCCGGTGGCGTCGCCGTGGCTGTTTTTGCCTGGATATATTCCGGCCAGTTCCGCGCCGAAGAGCTTCCCAAGGGAGGGGCCGAAGTTGCCATGGTTCAGGCGGAACAGACGAAACCTGAAAAACTGGCCCGGGTTCGCACCCAGCTTTCCGTTGCCGTTGAACATCCACGCAATCTTATATTGTTTGGCCGTACCGAGCCTTCCCGTTCGGTCAATGTCAAGGCCGAGACCGCCGGACGGATTGTCAAATTGCCGCTTTCCAAGGGTTCGATTGTGAAAAAAGGTGATGTTATCGCCCGCATCGCCATGGATGATCGCCAGGCCCGCCTGGATCAGACCAAGGCCCTGGTCAATCAATACGGTATTGCCTATCAGGCGGCGCAGGAACTTTCGCAAAAGCAATACAGATCAAAAGTTAAACTGGCTGAATCCGCGGCCCAGCTTGAAGTGGCGAAAGCCGGCTTGAAATCCATGAATGTCGATATCCAGCGCACCGTCATTCGCGCCCCGTTTGGCGGCATACTTGAAAGCCAGCCTGTCGAGCTTGGCGATTTTTCAGCCATTGGTCACGCCGTCGCCAATATTGTCGACCTGGACCCCGTTTTGATTGTCGGGGAAGTTACTGAACGCGCCGTGAGACTGTTAAAAACCGGCACGCCTGCGGTAGCGCAGACCTTAAACGGGCAACCTTTAAGCGGAACCGTCAGCTATATCTCGAAGGTTGCCTCACCCAGTACCCGCACGTTCAGGGTCGAAGTGTCGGTCGCCAATCCCGACAATGCCATATCCGCCGGACTGACGGCACAAATGTCATTGAATTTGGGCACTGCGAAGGCTCATTTTATTTCGCCCGCAGTTTTGACGCTGTCGAGCGAAGGCGTGCTTGGGGTCAAAATTCTGGATGAAAACGGCATTGTGCGTTTTCACACCGGGTCGATCGTCGAGGATACACCCGAAGGTCTTTGGGTCGAGGGTCTGCCTGATAAAATTGAACTGATTACCGTCGGTCAGGAATTTGTCCATACGGGCCAAAAAGCGGTTGGCTCGCTTGGCGCAAAAGGGATGGGCGAATCATGAATGTCCTGATCGATACGGCTTTCACGCACGCCCGAACGGTTCTTGCTTCCCTGGTGCTGGTATTGATCGCCGGGACCGTCGCTTATGTTCAAATTCCCAAGGAATCCGATCCCGATATTTCGATCCCGATCATATACGTTCAGGTCAAGCACGAGGGTATTTCGCCAGAAGATTCCGAACGCCTGCTGGTTCGCCCCATCGAACAAGAACTCAGGTCGATCGAAGGCGTCAAGGAAATGCGGTCCAAGGGCTACGAAGGTGGCGGCAGTGTGACGTTGGAATTTGATGCCGGGTTCGATGCCGATACCGCCTTGAACGACGTTCGCGAAAAAGTTGACCTGGTCAAGCCGGACTTGCCCGGCGATTCCGATGAACCGACCGTGCACGAGGTCAACCTGAGCCTGTTCCCGGTATTGCTTGTGACCCTTTCGGGAGAAGTTCCCGAGCGCACCCTGTTTCGCCTGGCGCATGATTTAAAAGATGCGATCGAAGGGATCGGCACTGTGCTGAAGGCTGAAATTGCCGGCGACCGGGAAGAAATGGTTGAAATCCTGATCGATCCAATCAAGGTTGAAAGCTATGGATTGGCCCCTGAATTAGCCATTCAAGCAGTTAGAAAATCAAACCTTTTGGTGGCCGCCGGGGCCCAGGATACGGGGCATGGCCGGTTTCCGCTAAAGGTGCCTGGGTTGTTCGAATCCACCTGGGACATTATGGAGTTGCCCATTAAAGTCGAAGGCGACGCTGTCGTCACCATGGGCGATATCGCAGATGTGCGGCGCACCTACAAAGACCCAACTTCCTTTGCACACATCGACGGTCGGTCGGCGCTGGTGCTGGAAGTCTCCAAGCGATCTGGTGAAAATATCATTGATACCATTGCCGCGGTGCAACGTGTTGTGCAGGCGGAAAAAGACAGCTGGCCCCAAACCCTGCAAAATTCCATGCACATCGGTTTCGCTCAGGATAAATCAACTGACATCCGCAATATGCTCAACGACTTGCAAAACAACGTTATCGCGGCTGTTCTGCTGGTTATGGTCGTTGTTATCGCGGCCCTTGGCTTGCGCTCTGCCGGGTTGGTTGGTTTGGCCATTCCAGGCTCCTTCCTGACAGGCATCCTGGTGCTGTCGGCCATGGGCCTGACGATTAATATCGTTGTTTTGTTTGCATTGATCCTGGCCGTTGGGATGTTGGTGGACGGGGCCATTGTGGTGACTGAATATGCCGACCGTAAAATGACCGAAGGTGAACACCGCAAGGTCGCATACGGGCTTGCCGCCAAACGCATGTCATGGCCGATTATCGCCTCGACGGCGACCACACTGGCGGCTTTTGCCCCGCTGTTATTCTGGCCTGGCATCGTCGGTGAATTCATGAAGTATCTGCCGATCACCTTGTTGGCGACACTGACGGCATCGCTGTTGATGGCGTTGATTTTTATCCCGACGTTGGGTGCCCTCATCGGCAAACCCGGCACGGCTAATCCAAACACCATGAAGTTGTTGGCGGGCGAGGATACCCATGATCCGGAATCCATCGGCGGCATAACGGGGGCTTATATTCGTCTCCTGAAAGTTGCCCTGCGTCACCCAACCAAGATCATTCTCGCTTCGGTCATGATGCTGGTTGGCGTTCAGGTTGTTTATGCCAACTATGGCAAGGGTGTCGAATTTTTCCCCGAAGTAGAGCCTGAATTCGCCAAGATTCAGGTCCGCGCGCGTGGTAACCTGTCGGTTCATGAAATGGATACCATGATGAATCAGGTGGAAAGCCAGATCATCGCCCTGCAAGCTGAAAAGGGCGAATTTGATACCATCTATTCCCGTACCGGCAAGGAAACCAACAGTCAGGAATCCGAAGATATCATCGGCACCATCACGCTGGAATTTGTCGATTGGCAGCAACGTCGCAAAGCCGATGCGATCTTGTCGGATATCGAGGCAAGAACTCACGATCTGACCGGCTTGATCATCGATCGACGCAAGCAGGAAACCGGGCCGCCGGTCGGCAAACCGGTCCAGGTACAGCTTTCGTCCCGCTTTCCCGAACTGCTGCCAACGGCCATAGAGCACGTGCTTGAAGGTTTAAACGGCATGGATGGCCTGACCAATATCGAAGATTCTAGGCCTTTGCCGGGGATTGACTGGGAATTGATCGTTGACCGTGCCCAGGCTGCCAAGTACGGCGCCGATATTGATATGATCGGTCGTGCCGTGCAGATGGCCAGCGCAGGTGTAAAGCTGGGGGGGTATCGACCAGATGACGCTGATGACGAAATCGACATTCGTGCCCGCTATTCGAAAGTCCATCGCACTATTGATGAACTTGATCGCATTCGCGTCGCTACTGAATACGGCAAAGTGCCGATCAGTAATTTTGTGACCAAGAAGCCCAAGCCGCGTACCGGAACGGTCAGCCGGGTCGATGCCCGGCGTGTCATGTCGGTCAAGGCCGATGTGGTCGAAGGGGTCCTGGCCGATGACAAGATCAGCGAAGTTCAGGCCTGGATAAAAACCGCTAATCTTGACCCCAGAATTGAAGTCGCTTTCAAGGGCGAGGACGAAGAAAAGAAAAAGGCATCTGAATTCCTGGTCAAGGCTTTCGGGGTGGCGTTGTTTATCATGGCGATCATCCTGGTGACCCAGTTCAACAGTTTTTATTCTGCATTATTGATCTTAAGCGCCGTTATCATGTCGACCATCGGGGTCTTCATCGGCTTGCTGGTCACCGGCCAGCCGTTCGGGATTGTCATGGGGGGTGTCGGTATTATCGCGCTTGCCGGGATCGTCGTGAACAACAATATTGTGTTGATCGACACTTATGACCGGCTACGCGAAACCGCCGATCCCTATCAGGCCATTCTGCATACGGGGGCGCAGCGTCTGCGTCCGGTGATGCTAACGACGATTACCACCATTTTGGGCCTGATGCCCATGGTGCTTGGTGTCAATATCGACTTTCTGACCCGCGCGGTCAGCGTTGGTGCGCCGTCCATGCAGTGGTGGGGACAGTTATCGACATCGATCGTCTTCGGGCTTGGTTTTGCAACCATTCTGACGCTGGTGGTAACGCCCGCGGCGCTGATGTTGAAAGCCAACGTCCACGCCTGGCTGTTGCGGCGTAAAATGACGCGAAGCGTCGCCCAGCCTGCCGAATAAATCCGGGGTCAGGCGTCGTCTTCGGCGGGGCTTGCTGCCTTCTCGGTCGCTTCGCCTTCCCGCGCCAGGCGGCGCCGGTAATCGCGATAACTTACGGGGATCAGGCACAGGTATGCCAGCATGACCATGGACAAAGTCGTCCACGGCGCGCTGACCAGAGCCGTGATGAAAGCGCCGACGGCGATCATGGCGGGCACCACGTGTTTCGTTGGAATGGCTACTTTTTTAAACGAATAAGTGGGGATCGAACTGACCACCAGGGCGGCAACGCCGACTAAAAAGAAAGACACCGTGTAGGGACCACGAAAGAATTCATCGCCAAACTGGAACGACAACAGCATTGGCAACAGCACCAGCCCGGCGGCGGCGGGGGCAGGAACGCCGGTGAAGAAATTTTTCGTCCACTTGGGCTGGTTTTCATCTTCCAGCATGGTGTTGAAGCGGGCCAGGCGAAGAGCCATGCTGACGCTGAACAATAAGGCCAGCATCCAGCCGAAACGTCCGGCATCTTGCATGGCCCACAGGTACAGCATGATTGCCGGTGCGACGCCGAAGCTGATGAAGTCCGATAGTGAATCAAGTTCGGCGCCAAATTTGCTCGATCCTTTAAGAATACGGGCGATGCGTCCGTCCAGGGTATCCAGGATGGCGGCGGCCAGGATCGCCAGTGCTGCGGGTTCCCAGCGATCTTCCAGGCCGAACCTGATGGCCGACATGCCAGCAGATAACGCCATGATCGTCAGGATGTTGGGGATCATCCGGTTAAGATGCAGCCATTCTGGTCTTTTTCTTTGCAAGGTTCTGGCCTTTCTAGCGGACGTCGCCCATGCGGGCCGCCTCGCCTGAAGTGACGTTGGCGATTACCGTTTCTCCGGCGACGGCCAGCTGGCCCGTGGCGACCAGCGGTTCAACGCCATCGGGCAGGTAAATGTCGACCCGGCTGCCGAAACGAATTAACCCGAAGCGTTCCCCGGCCTTGACCGTCTGACCTTCGACAATGTCGCATTTGATGCGCCTGGCGACCAGTCCGGCGATTTGCACAAAGGCGATGTCATGGTCTTCCGATGTGGTCATGCGAATGGACATACGCTCGTTGAATTCGCTGGCTTTATCCAGCGACGCATTGAGGAACTTTCCCGGACGGTAGGCAATGCCGGTGATCGCGCCGCTGGCCGGGACCCGGTTGACGTGTACGTTAAACACATTCATGAACACGCACACACGTGGCCGTTCGGCATCACCCATGCCCAGTTCCGCTGGTGGTGCTGCGCGGTCGATCAATTGCACAACGCCATCGGCGGGGCTGATGATCAGGTTTCCTGCCACGGGCGTCACCCGGTCGGGGTCGCGGAAGAAGTAGGTGCACCACAGCGTCAGCACGACACCGACCCAGCCTAGCGGCTGGGCAATATAAAACAGGCCAATGGTGAACGCGGCAAACAGGCCAATAAAGGGCCAGCCTGCGGCGTTAATGGGAACCAGTACAGATTTCAGCAATGTATGAGCGTCCTTGGGTGATTTTTCCAGCGTTCATGAGATATAGCGACACCGGGGGAAATCCTCAATGATGATTGTCTTTTCCAAAATCACATATTTCCCAAGTCTTCGGGCTGTTCCGTCAATTTGGTCTAATTGGTTTGTGGTACTTTGAAGCGCTGTCCGGGGTAGATCAGGTCCGGATTGGTGATCTGATCCTTGTTGGCCTGATAAATTACCGTGTAACGGGTGCCTACGCCATAGGTGCTGCGGGCCAGTCGCCACAGGCTGTTGCCGGGCTGGACTGTGATGAAATCGCCCTGTTTCATAGCGACGTCGTTGATCGGGTCGGCTCGCGAAAACGGGAACTGAACCCGCGCCAGTACCTTGCCCGCGTTGTCCACATGATCGGCGCGCAAGGTATAAAGACCGGGGGCAACAGGGCTTTCGGGGCTGACGGTCCATATGCCACTACCGGCACCGGTATCTTCGCCTGCCCGGGCGTGGCCAATGAAGCGGTTGTTCAGGTAAATCTGTACGGTGCCCCCCGGTTCGGCGTGACCGCTGATGAACAGGCGCCCTTGTGCATCGTAATCAACGGCGTCTACGGAAAGTTTGCCGCCGCTACCACCCGGTTTTTGCATGACCGTGGCTTTGCCGTCCTTTCCGATCCTAAGGGCCAAGGTTTGGCCGCTACCGGATTGCCCAGCGATATTTTTGTCGCGTTCAGGCACCACCAGTACCACATCGGACAGGGATTTGACCGGTTCCTTGCCATCCAAACGCATGATCAAGCTAAGACGATGTTCGCCGGGCTCCAGCGGTTGTTCCGGCACGAATACCCATTCGCCGCGACTGTCGGTGGTAACGTGACCCATGTCGGCGCCGGTGTTGATAATATCGACATCGCTGGAGGGTTCGGCTCGCCCGGCCATTACCGCATCGCCGTTGGGATTGACCCGCACGACGTCGAAGGACGGCGCCATCGGTTCATGTTTTTGTTCCGGTGCCGGGGCGGTAACCGTTTCGCTGGACTTTTCGCTGATCACAGGCGCGGCGTCTTCATCGGAAGGCCCCGTCACGTAATTCAGCGAGATGGCGAAGATGATCACGATTATGCCGACAATGACAGTGACAGTTAACCGATTCAACAGGCTCTCCACTAAATCCGGATCCATCCCCTCCTATAAGTGGGAAGAGATTCGCGATAGACCACCAAGCCTAGTACGGGATTTTGCCATGTGCAATGCGTTAGCGGCTCAGTAGGTGCTCGTCGTGACACCCTTGGCTTGCGCCGTGCCGATCCTGTTGCTGATCGGGCGCAGACTTTTCAGGTAGGCGATGGCGGCGGCCAGGTCGTCCTTGCGCCACTTCGCCGTGGTATGGGTGACCACTTCGGCCATGCCGCCGCCGACAAAATCGCCGTCGGGCAACATGCCTATGGTGAACAGGCTGTCCAGGTCGTCATCACGCCACTTGCCGATCCCGGTTTCCACATCGGGCGTTATGTTTGGCACCAGTCCACCTTCCGGCCCTTCGGTGGTTCCGGCCATGTGCTTGCCTCCATCAAGATTACCAAGCAAGCCGCGCGGTGTATGGCATTGTGCGCAATGGCCCAACGCTTCGACCAAATAAGCACCGCGGTTTTCAGGATCTATCGATTTTGGATTAAAAAACATCATCTGCCAGGCCGTCGCCAGCAACCGGTTGCCAAAAATCATGCCCGTGTCATGTGCCCTGTTGGGGCGGGCAACGGCGGGCAAGCTCATTATGTAAGTGCGAAGGTCCAGAATATCGCGCTCGTTCATGTTGCTGTAGGCGGGATAAGGAAAGACCGGGAAATAGGCGTCACCATCGGGGTTTTCGCCGTGACGCAGGGCGCGCACAAAATCGTCTTCTGACCATGCACCAATGCCGTATTTCGGATCTGCCGTGATGTTGGGGCTGTAAAAGACGCCAAATGGTGTTTTCAAGGCCCGCCCACCAGCCAGGGGTTGGCCACCGTTCTTACTGTCCGTATGGCAGGCGTGGCAACCGGCAAGATCAAACAGGTATCGCCCGCGATCAAGTTCGGGGGCGGGTTCGTTTGCCTTTGGTGCAACGACCGCGGCGGCACTGATCAGCAGTGCCGCCGCGAAACCCTTGAATGCCGGAAACAAGACCGGACTTCGTTCTAATTTTTCTTGCGGAACGTCTGATGGCAGTTCTTGCACGACTTGCCAAGTTCTCCGAAGGCCGCACCAAAGCCAGCCATGTCACCACTGGCGGCAACCTTGGACAGGTTGGCTGCGGCCATTTGGAAGGCAACGACGGCTTGTTTGAAACCGGCCGGGTTTTCCCAGATTGCGGGCAGGGCACCGGTTTCGCCAAAATCAGACCCTTCAGGGAAAATGCCGCCGGAAATTTGCGCCAGATTGTTCATGTTGGCTGCCAGCGGGGCGGCGTATTCAGCGCTGGCTTGTTTCTTCAGCAAGCCGACCAGCCCCCCCATGGTGCCACCGACAGATTTCATGATGGACTGGCGAAACTTGATTTGATGACCGTCAGCCAATGCGGCACCCGATATGCCAACACCAAGGATCAAGGCCGCGAGGCTGGCCAATAAATATGTGCGAAGGTGTACGAACATGGATTTCTCCCCAAAAAGTTTAAAAATTTATACCTTTTACCAGTTACCGCAAAAGCTGAGCAGAAAGAGGTTGATGCCACAAGAACCTTCTATTCAATATTTCGTGATGGACAATCCCGGCACGCCGTTTATCCTGACGGCCATGACAGATATTTCATCCATTTGCGTGTTTTGTGGTTCCCGTGCCGGCAATGACCTGGCCCATGGCGTCGCCGCCCGTGCCCTTGGTGCCGAGATTGCTAAAAATAACGTGCGCCTGATTTATGGCGGTGGCGATATCGGGCTGATGAGCATGGTTGCCCGTGCAACGCTGGAAGCCGGCGGCAAGGCGACGGGCATTATTCCGCAGTTCATCATGGAATTCGAGGTCGGCAATCCCGGCCTGACCGAACTGATCGTGGTGGACAGCATGCACGATCGCAAACGCGCCATGTTTGAGCGTTCGGACGCTTTTGTGGTGCTGCCAGGCGGCTTGGGCACCATCGATGAAACCATTGAAATCCTGACCTGGAAGCAGCTTCAGCAACACAGCAAGCCGGTTGTCCTGCTGGATATCAACAATTACTGGCAACCGATGGTGGATTTGATCACGGCCGTCGTCGATGGTGGCTTCGGCCATCACGGAATTTCTGACTTGTTCAGCGTCGTTGATAGTGTAGGTAAGGTGTTCCCGGCCATTGAACAGGCCCCGGAAGTGTCAAAAGAAGTCCTGACCAGCCATTTATAGGCTCTCGTCAGTTTAACAAATCCAACGGAGACATCCACCATGGCAAAAATCAAAGTCGCCAACCCCATTGTTGAAATTGACGGCGATGAAATGACCCGCATCATCTGGGCCTTCATCAAGGATAAACTGATCCTGCCTTATCTGGATGTGGACCTTAAGTATTATGACCTGTCGGTGGAAAAACGCGACGAAACCGATGACCAAATCACCGTTGATGCCGCCAATGCCATTTTGGAACATCGGGTTGGTGTCAAATGCGCGACGATTACGCCCGACGAAGACAGGGTCACGGAATTCAATTTGAAGAAAATGTGGCGGTCGCCCAACGGCACTATCCGCAACATTTTGGGCGGCACGGTTTTTCGCCAACCGATTATTTGCGAAAACGTTCCCCGATTGGTTCCCGGCTGGACGCGTCCCATCGTTATCGGTCGCCATGCTTTTGGCGATCAGTACCGTGCGACGGACTTCGTGGTACCGGGGCCTGGTACGCTGACCATGACGTTTGTCCCCAAGGACGGTGGCGAAACGATTGAACGCGAGGTCTTTGAATTTCCCGGCGGCGGTATTGCCATGTCCATGTACAACCTGGATGAGTCCATTCGCGGATTCGCCCACGCCTGCATGAACTATGCCCTCAATCTGGGCTGGCCACTGTATCTGTCGACCAAGAACACCATCATGAAAGCCTATGACGGCCGCTTCAAGGACCTGTTCGAGGAAATCTACCAATCCGAGTTCAAGGACAGGTTCGAAGCCGCTGGTATCACCTATGAGCATCGTCTGATCGACGACATGGTCGCCTCGGCACTGAAATGGGAAGGCGGGTTCGTCTGGGCCTGCAAAAACTACGACGGCGATGTGCAGTCCGATACGGTGGCCCAGGGCTTCGGCTCGTTGGGTCTGATGACGTCGGTGTTGTTGACCCCGGATGGCCAGACGGTCGAATCCGAAGCCGCCCATGGCACGGTGACGCGGCATTACCGTATGCATCAGCAGGGTAAGGAAACGTCAACTAACCCCATCGCGTCGATCTTCGCCTGGACTCGTGGCCTGCATTATCGCGGTGTTTTTGATGAAACTCCGGAAGTGGTGTTGTTTGCCAATACGCTCGAGAAAGTCTGTGTGGAAACCGTCGAATCCGGTTTCATGACCAAGGACCTCGCGTTGCTTGTTGGCCCCGATCAGGCGTGGATGACGACCCAGCAATTTCTAGATAAATTGGATGAAAACCTGAAGAAAGCCATGGGCTGACAGGAATTCCGGGGCTCGCGCCCTTTATCCTTGACGGAGCGGGCGCAATCCCTTAGAAAACGCCCTCTTGTGGGACGTATTTCTACGATCCGTATGACTAATTTTTCGAGTATTTGAGGAACGATCCGATGGCGAGACGCTGTGATCTTACAGGCAGAGGTGTTCAATCCGGTAATAACGTGAGTCATGCTCACAACAAAACGCGCCGGCGTTTTCTGCCAAATCTTCAGGATGTGACGGTTATGAGTGACGTTCTGGGAACCGGTGTCCGCTTGCGCGTTGCCGCCCGTACCCTGCGCACGATTGAGCACAAAGGTGGGTTGGACAAGTTCCTGCTGGAAACATCTAATGGCAAGCTGACCGATGAAGCGCAGAGTATCAAGCGCAAGATCAAAAAGGTTATCGAAGCCGCTACCGCAGCTTGACGCGGGTTTCATGAATTAAAAAAGGCTCGCCGTTTGGCGGGCCTTTTTTTTGTGCCCGGAAATGCTCTAGCGGCGACGGCCCTTGCCGGACTGTTGGGTGCGGAACGGGCGGCTGGATGTGCGCTCTGGTCGCACACCTCTTTCCGTCTGCCCGGTGGCGAACGGCACCAGGCATTGTTTGCCACGGCCAATCAGATCAGCGCGGCCCATTTTCGTCAGCGCCTCGCGCAGAACCGGCCAATTGGCTGGATCGTGATAGCGTAAAAAAGCCTTGTGCAAGCGGCGTTGTTTAAGCCCCTTGACGGTCTCGACCACTTGCGCCCCTTTGCGCCGCACCGGTTTTAATGGATTGCGTTCGCTGTAGTACATGGCAGAAGCCAAAGACATGGGGGTTGGCGTGAACGATTGCACCTGATCGGCGCGATATCCGTTGCGTTTAAGCCAAATCGCCAAATTCATCATGTCTTCGTCTTTAGTGCCGGGATGGGCGGCGATGAAGTAAGGGATCAGGTACAATTCCTTGCCTGCTTTGGTGGCGGCGGCATCGAATAATTCCTTGAAGCTGTCATAGCTTTCGATCCCCGGTTTCATCATCATCGATAAGGGGCCGTTTTCGGTGTGTTCGGGTGCGATTTTCAAGTAGCCACCGACATGGTGGGCAGCCAGTTCGCGCACGTAGGCGGGATCACGTGCGGCCAGGTCGTAGCGTACCCCGGATGCAATGGCGATTTTCTTGACGCCAGGGACGGCGCGCGCCTTGCGATAGAGGTCGACCAACGCGCTGTGATCGGTGTTGAGGTTCTTGCAGATATCAGGGTAAACGCAGGACAGGCGACGGCACACGGCCTCGATCTTGGGGTCCTTGCAGGCGAGACGATACATGTTGGCTGTTGGCCCACCCATGTCGGAAATTTGCCCTTTGAAGCCCGGCACTTTATCTCTGATGTCCTCGATTTCGCGCAGCACAGATGCTTCCGAGCGGTTTTGAATGATCCGGCCTTCGTGTTCGGTAATCGAACAAAACGTGCAGCCGCCGAAACAGCCGCGCATGATGTTGATGGAAAAGCGGATCATCTCCCAGGCTGGAATGCGGGCATCGCCGTAGGCGGGGTGCGGTGCACGGGCGTAGGGCAAATCGAACACCCCATCCATCTCTGGTGTCGTTAACGGCAACGGCGGCGGGGTTATCCACACATCACGGTCCCCATGGGCCTGCACTAAGGGGCGGGCGTTGTGGGGGTTGCTTTCCAGGTGCAGCAACCGCGATGCCTGGGCGTACAGGGGCGGGTCGTCACGCACCGTCTCATAGGACGGCAGCCGGATCGCGACCTTTTTATCCAATGGCGATGCGTGTGGGGCATCGATATCGATGGACCTCATGTCGACCACCTGCCAACCCTCGGGCGGGCTCTCGCGGGCGAATACAGCACCTCGAAGGTCGGTCATGTCACTGATCGCCTGGCCTTTGGCCAGGCGGTGGGCCAAGTCGACAACGGCGCGTTCGGCATTGCCGAACAACAAAATATCGGCCTTGGCATCGATCAATACCGAGCGACGGACCTTGTCCGACCAATAGTCATAATGCGCGATTCTGCGCAACGACGCCTCGATTCCGCCCAAAACAATGGGGACTTCCTTGTAGGCCTCGCGGCATCGTTGGGCATAGACCAAAGTCGATCGGTCGGGGCGTTTGCCGCCTTCGTCGTTGGGCGTGTAGCTATCATTGTGGCGCAACCGGCGGTCCGCTGTATAGCGATTGACCATGCTGTCCATATTACCTGAGGTGACGCCAAAAAACAGATTGGGCCGCCCCAAAACCTTGAAGCCTTTTTTGTCGGTCCAGGCGGGTTGAGATATGATGCCAACACGGAAACCCTGGGCTTCGAGGACTCGCCCGATCACCGCCATGCCGAAACTGGGATGATCGACATAGGCGTCACCCGTGACCAGAATAATGTCGCAGCTATCCCAGCCCAGTTGGTCCATTTCCTCCCGACTGGTGGGCAAGAACGGGGAGACGCCAAACCTGGACGCCCAATAGGGTCGGTATGAGAAAAGGCTTTTGGGAGTCATGGTTGCTGTTCGATCCGGCGATTGCATCGGCTGGCTGTAAGGAAAATGGTGCTAAAAGGCAAAAATTCAAGGCGCGTTTGGGGTAGCCTGCAATAATTGCTGTAAAGGCCGGGTCGCTCTTGACCATATAATTTACGGGGGAATACATTCCGGACCGTTCGCCCTGACCCTTTTTTGACTCCGGCAGCTCTAGCGCCAGGGAAATGTCTCGTCACGAGGGGGAGGGGATTACCAGGTGATAGTCAGCCGTCGGCGTTGATGCGCTGGGTCAATTCTTTCAGCACACGATCAACGTCGGCATTGGGAACCCGACAAGTCCCCGCCGCATCATGCCCGCCACCACCGTATTCCAGCATCAGTGGCCCGATTTTGGTTTTCGATGAGCGGTCCAATATCGACTTTCCCGTAGCCAGCACTGTCCGTTCGCCGTCTTCATGAGGCTGCACCTGAATCGAAATATTACAAGCCGGGAAAATGGCGTAGACCATGAACCGGTTGCCAGCATAAACGATATCTTCATTGCGCAAATCGACAATCACAAGCTTGTTGTGCACTGTCGCACAGCGCCTGATCTGCATTTCGGCCGCTTCTTCGTGTTCTTCGTACAGGTGCAATCGCTGTTCAACATCGGGTATTTTAAGGATTTCCCCGACCGGATGATGACGGCAATAGATCATCATATCCTTCATTAACTGCTGATTCGATATATCGAAGTGACCGAATTTGCTGAGGCCCGTACGTGGATCAAGCATGAAGTTGAGCAAGGTCCATGGGTCAGGTGCCAGAATATCTTCTTCTGAATATTGCGCAGAATCGGCCTTGTCGACCGCTTCGATCAGGTCTTCAGGAATATTGGGAAATGCCGTTTTGCCGCCATAATAATTGTAGACGACCCGCGCAGCCGAAGGGGCGCTGGCTTCGATGATGTGATTTTTGTGTTCGCCGACCCGTACGGTTTCGCTCAAGTGATGGTCAAAGCACAGGTGAACGCCATCAACGAAAGGCAAGTTCGTTGTAATATCGTTTTCGGTTATGGGAATTTTGCCGTCTTGCATCTCTTTGGGCTCGGCGAACAGGATTTCATCGATCAAACCCAGTTCGATCAACAACCCCCCGGCAACGACGCCATCGAAGTCTGCACGGGTAACAAGGCGGTATTTTGAATCAGTCATCAATACATCCGAATTAATCAGCAACGCTTTGTAACATAAAGATCTTCAGTTTCGGTTTCAATGACGGAAATAATGCGTTCCGGCAAGTATTTCAACTGAACAAATTTACTATCGCATGCCCGATGCCCTTTTGACAGGTTGATGTTTTGCTTCGTCATCAAACAAGTCCGTCAGGTTCTGCATCATCGTGCCACCAAGTTCTTCGGCGTCCGATATGGTTACGGCACGTTGATAGTACCGGGTTACATCGTGGCCGATTCCAATCGCCGACAATTCTACATCGGAACGTGTTTCGATCCAGTAAATGACATCCCGCAGGTGTTTTTCAAGGTAATTTCCAGGGTTGGCCGATAGTGTCGCATCATCAACCGGTGCGCCATCGGATATAACCATCAGGATGCGCCGTTGTTCGGGGCGCGACAGCAGTCTGTTGTGGGCCCATAACAAGGCCTCACCGTCGATATTTTCTTTTAACAACCCCTCGCGCAGCATCAGGCCTAAATTGCGCCGGGCGCGTCGCCAGGGCATGTCGGCTGATTTATAAATAATGTGTCGCAAGTCGTTCAGGCGTCCGGGGTCGGCGGGTTTCCCATCATTTGCCCATTTTTCACGCGCATTTCCGCCTTTCCAGGCACGCGTCGTGAAGCCAAGAATTTCGACCTTTACGCCGCACCGTTCCAGTGTTCGGGCCAGGATGTCGGCGCTCATGGCCGCTACGGTAATCGGTCGACCGCGCATGGAGCCTGAATTGTCGATCAGCAGTGAAACCACGGTATCGCGGAAATCGCTGTCGATTTCCTGCTTGAAACTTAAAGGATGCATGGGATCTGTGACGACCCGGGTCAATCGGCTGGCGTCGAGAATGCCTTCTTCCAAGTCAAAATCCCACGACCGGGTTTGCTTGGCTAACAAGCGGCGTTGCAGGCGATTGGCCAGGCGGGATACAACGCCCTGCAGGCGCGAGAGTTGCTGGTCCAGTTGCCCCCTGAGCCTGCCGAGTTCTTCTGGTTCGCATAGTCCTTCGGCATTAATGATTTCATCTGAGCCGGTATGATAGGCGCGGTAGGGGGCTTCGCCTGAAGAGTTGGCCGGCCATTGATCTTCATTGTCGCGGGGGCCTGCGGGTTCGGTGCCGCCTTCGGACATGCCTTGTTCAGCCTCGGCACCCATGTCGGACGCCCCGTCCTCGATGTCGCCGCCCTCGTCATCCATTTCGGACTGGCTATCGCTTTCTTGTTCGCTGCTATCGGGCTGTTGGTCATCCGGGCTCGATTCATCGTCGCCGTCGCTGTCTTCTTCGTCGTCCGGTTCGGCCTCGTTGTCGTCAGGAAGGTCCAGGGCCTTGATCATGTCGGTAATGGTCAGCGCAAAATTTTCCTGGTTATCAATGTTCTCGATCGCCTTTTCCAGCTGCCAGCCGATGCGGTCGTCGATATAGCTTTTCCAGTGATTGAGAATAGGATCGGCGGCGGCGGGTAGTTTGAAACCGCTCAGTTTTTCATGCAAAATCAGGCCGAGCGCTTCGGGCAGCAGGCCTTCATCCCGTTGCGCGCCAGGTTCCGGCATTTTCGCCAGGCAGCGGTTTTCCAACATGGCGTACAAATTTTGCGATACGCCCGGCATGCGCCGGGCTCCCAATGCCTCGACCCGAACCTGTTCGGCACGTTCAAAAACCTGGGCGGAATCCATGCCCGTGGGACGGCACCGCCGATGCAGGTCGGCATCGTGATACTTAATTCGCAAGGCGACGGCGTCGGCGGCGCCGCGCAGACGGATGATGTCTGCCGCTGACAAACTGGACTCAGGCGGGCTTGGCAGACGAACGCTGGCGCCACTGGTCGCAACGCTGGCTTCATTTCCCGAAGCAAACGAAATTTCGAGATCGCTTCTACCGGCGATCGACTTGACCGTCGATTCCGTGACCCTTTTAACCAGGTCAGATGGCGATTCGTTCCAGGCCATGGCTGGTTACAGAACCGTCGTGCGGGCGGCTGATTCGGGAATGTCTTCGCCGAAACAGCGTTGGTAGTATTCGGCAACGACGGGGCGTTCCATTTCGTCACATTTATTCAAAAACGTCAGCCGGAAAGCGGTCTGCAGGTCTTTGAAAATTTCGGTGTTTTCGGCCCATGTCAGAACAGTTCTGGGTGACATGACGGTCGAAATGTCGCCGCTGATGAATCCTGCGCGGGTAAGGTCCGCCATTTCGACCATGGCATTCATTTTTTCGCGCCCCTCGGGGGTGTCATATGACGGCACCTTCGACAACATGATCGCAACCTCGGCATCATGTTCCAGGTAATTCAGCGTCGTGACGATGTTCCATCGATCCATCTGGCCCTGGTTGATTTGCTGAGTGCCATGATACAGCCCGGTCGTATCGCCAAGGCCGATGGTGTTGGTGGTCGAAAACAGGCGAAAATAGGGGTGGGGTTTGATTACCCGGTTCTGGTCCAGCAGGGTCAGTCGACCTTCGACTTCCAGCACCCGCTGGATAACGAACATCACGTCGGGCCTGCCCGCATCATATTCATCAAAAACCAATGCTGTCGGATGTTGCAAGGCCCACGGCAGGATACCTTCGCGGAATTCGGTGACCTGCTTGCCGTCTTGCAGCACGATGGCGTCCTTGCCAACCAGATCAATACGGCTGATGTGGCTATCAAGGTTGACCCGAACACAAGGCCAATTCAGCCGCGCCGCGACCTGTTCAATATGGGTCGATTTCCCGGTGCCGTGATAGCCCTGAATCATGACCCGACGGTTATGGGAAAAGCCGGCCAGAATCGCCAGCGTCGTGTCGGGGTCAAACAGGTAGGCCTCGTCCAGTTCAGGAACATGCGCCTCGCCCTGGCTAAAAGCAGGGACTTCAATGTCGCTGTCGATGCCGAAGGCCTCGCGGACTGAAATTTTGATGTCGGGGGCGTTAAGGGGAAAGCTCGATGGTTCCACAGGCGATGTCTCAGTAGCGGTCATGGCGGGTCAATCCAGTGCTCGGTATTTATAGTGAGAGTTGATGGGTAAGGGGGTGATTGGTGTTCGTCAATGGGTCAATGAGAAAGAATATGAAAATGTTTGGCTGGCTATTCGGTAATCTCGGCCATCAGCGTCTGATAGGCCTGACTGATCTGCTTGAACTTTTCCTCGGCACCTTTGTCGCCGCCATTGGCGTCGGGATGGTGGCGTTTCACAAGTGCCTTGTAGCGATCTTTGATTTCAGCCAGGGAAACTGGCGATTTCAGGTCGAACACGGCAAGCGCCAACCCCGCTGGAGAGCTCGGTTTTGGGCGGTTTTGAAAAGCTTCTTCCGCCACGTTTTCGTCGGCCTTGGGATCTCCCGGGTCACCAAACGCCCCGAAATCATCGATACGAATACCTTCACCGTTGTTCTTGAAGTTTTTCTCGGCACCCAGGGGCCAGGACGGGCGGTTCCAGGTCGTATCACGCCTGACGTCGGTCTCGACCTCTTCGTCACTCATGCCGTCGTAATAGTTCCACGACCTGTTGTACTGCCGGATGTGATCGAGGCAAAACCAGCGATCTTTGTCCAGCTGCTGACGTGAATGAGGCGCTCGATGCTCACCAATAACCTGACATCCCGGCCATTGGCAAAAATGGGTGTCCGGGCACGCCTGCGGGGCCGCGCTGAACATGCTCTTTTTGAACATCTTCTTGCGGCGCTTGCCTTTTTTGGCGGGCTCAGCGGTCTCTTGTGTTTTTTGCGCGCTACCGACCATTGTTTTTATAGTTTCTCACAGTTTTCATTTGAGGGTAAATATGAGGATGAAGGCGGGGGCTGGCAAGCTTTGAGGATAATATTTTGTGTCATCCGGTATCAGTTCTGGCGGCGTTTCGTGTTCAAGTCGCTAAAAACCAGAATGCCGACGCCGCCTGATATCAGGGCCAGGCCGATTATTTTGTCAGCGCTGAGGGGTTCTCCCAGCATCAGAGCGGCAAACAACATGCTGGCGACGGGAACGCCAAGGGAACCGAAGGCCGTGCTGGTCGCAGGTAAACTGCGCATGATGGTGGCGTACGCCCACAGGCAAAATGCCGTCGCAATCGGCCCATTGTAGGCCAGGATCCCGATCATGGTGCCCGTCAGGGGAATGTCGGGAATACCCTCGACAATCAGTGCAACGCCAGCAAGAAGCAAGCCTCCGGTCAGCATCTGCCAAGGCAACAATTGCAACGGCGTTGCGACAAAATTATGACGGCGCATATGAATAATAACCACCGCCAGGGCCAGGGCCGAGACGATCAGCATGGCATTGCTGATCACCTGACCTTGGTCTGAAATATCGAAGCTGCCGGGGTTGAACAACACGCCAAGTCCGATTATTCCAACCAACAGGCCTGCGGCCTTTGGCAGGGTGATACGTTCACCCAATACCAGCAGGGCCAGTGGCACGACCCAAAGCGGAGTGGTGTAGGCGAGGATGGCCGAACGTCCGGCTTCGATATTTGTCAGTCCCACATGAACCAGCCCCAATCCAACGGCGAATTGCAAAATGGCGACTGTCAGGAATGCGGGAAGGTCGTGCCGAACGGGTAAAACCAGGCGTCCTTGAATGCCAAGCAGTGCGTACAGGACTGCTGCTCCCAGTAAAAGTCGAATAGCAGTAAACCAGATTGGCGAGGTCAGTTCGACGCCGACTTTCATCATCGGCCAATTCATCCCCCAAAGGATGATGACCAACAACAGCAATAAATATGCCCGGCCTTCTGATATCATCTTAGGATCGGTCCGAAATGCTATTTCAGGGATTGATTTTTCCGGGAAAGTAACCACCTTACCGGTATCTACAAAAGCTATATCAGAACAAGGATCCAAATACGATGCGCGTCGCCGCAGCCATTGAAAAAAAACTGACCGAAGCTTTATCCCCCCTTCGGTTGGATATCACCGACGAATCACATAAGCACGCGGGACATGCCGGTGCGCGCCCAAGCGGGGAAAGTCATTTTGATGTCGAAGTGGTGTCTGCTGCTTTTGAAGGTAAGTCACGGGTCGAACGCCAACGTCTGGTCTATGGGGCGCTGGTTGTGGAGATGGCTGAAGATATTCACGCCCTGTCTTTACGTACCCTGTCTCCTGGTGAGGAGCCTAATATATAGCGGCATACGGGGGTAATCAGACAGGGGCTTCTCAATTGGAGAAAATTGGTTTAGATTTACCCTCATATCGGGGCGGAAAAACAGATTTGCCACTTACACACCGTGTAATTTGCACCATAAGGGGGGGGACTTGACCATAAATTCGCTAATCAGCAAGAACGTCACGATCAAAGGCCGTCGCACCAGTATTCGTCTTGAGCAGGAAAACTGGGGAGCGTTGGAAGAAATCTGCCAACGGGAAGGTATGGATGTTCATCAGTTGTGTTCGCTGGTTGAATCCCATCGCCATATTTCCAATCGGACGTCTGCAATTCGGGCCTTTATCGTCAGTTATTTTCGCGCCGCAGCGACAGATGTCGGCCATGACAAGGCCGGTCATGGAATTGGGACGATCGTGCCGTTTGGAAACAAAATGGTCAGTGTCTCGGGCAACGCCACATAAGGCGACCCGACGTTCGCTCAAAATTTTTCACAACCTTGAGACGGATATAACCCTTGGCTTAACGCGACGGGGGTAATATGTGATGGGGGTCATCTGTCGATGACGTGTCGATTGAATGACAGGTGTGGAGACCGGGAATGCTAGAGAGTGGCGACGACAACAAGCTTGTTTACGATATACATGTCTTTTGCTGCATCAATGAAAGAGAGCCCAGCCACCCCAGGGGCAGTTGTGCCGCCAGAGGGTCCGTAAACCTTCACAAATATATGAAGATCCGTTCCAAGCAATTGAAAATCGAACGGATCAGGGTCAACAAGGCAGGCTGCCTGGAACGCTGCGAGTTGGGGCCCGTTTTGGTCATCTACCCGCAAGCGACGTGGTACAGGTTTGATACCGAGCGCGATATTGACGATATTCTTGAGCGCCACATCATCGGTGGGCAAACCGTCGACAGGCTGCTGTTAGATGTCGACCAGAAAGTCCCAGATACATTTATCGAGCCACGTTTGCGATTGCAGGTGGCGGGTGTCGAGGGCCTGACAGACGATATTAAAAAAATTGAGTTCGTCGCTAAAGACGGCGGCCCGCTGCCGGAATTTTCAGCCGGAAGTCACATCGACGTGTTTGTCGGTAACGGCCTGAGACGGTCTTATTCCCTGGCCAACAACCCGGCAGACCGGGATCGCTACACTATTGCCGTCCTGCGAGAGTCTAAGGGAAGAGGAGGGTCGGACTGGATTCACGACACCCTGGCGCCAGGCGATTTGCTTGAAGCAAGCCCGCCCACCAATAATTTCTCGCTCGACGATACCGCCAGCGAACACCTTATGATCGCCGGTGGTATTGGTATCGCGCCGCTGCTGTCCATGGGGCGGGCCCTGAAATCCAGGGGGGAACATGCGACCCTTCATTATTGCACTCGCAGTCCTGAAACGACTGCGTTTGCCGCCGAAGTCAAAGAGGTGTTCGGTGACCGGGTGACTTTCCATCACGATGGTGGCGAGCCTTCTCGCGGAATTGACCTTGCGCGTGTCCTCGCCGACCCGGGTGATGGTACCTGTTTATATGTTTGTGGGCCTACCGCATTGATCGAATCTGCTCGCACCGCGGCTTCCCACTGGGGAACGGATAAAGTCCGGTATGAGCGATTTTCAGCCGTTCAGCCGGACGGGCCGGAAGCTAAAAACCAGGCCTTCGATATTATTCTATCTCGCCAAGGCAGAACCCTTAACGTGCCGGCCGATAAAACAATTCTTCAGGTTGTCAGGGATGCGGGAATCGACTTGAACTGGTCTTGCGAAAATGGCATTTGCGGCAGTTGCCGGGTCAATCTGCTGGGTGGCAAGGTCGATCACAGGGACAGTTTTCTTGATGACAATGAACGATCAGAAAACGCCGCAATTATGATCTGTTCGTCGCGGGCCAAACCGGGCGAAACTTTGATTCTGGATATATAGAAAGTCATCCCTGTTGGTCGGATACAAATTCCTTGAAATCAAGATCCGTGGTGATGATGTCGTCCATGACAAAGAACACCAGTTCCTTTTTCAGGCTTTCCCGCGCCATTTCATTGACCCCGACCATGCTGGCGAATTCCAGCAAATGCTCCATTTTTTTGTCGAGCTCTTTATGATGTTCGCGATGCCTGCCGACGTTGGGGTAACCTGATTTCGCCAACAGTTGCTCTTCGCGGCTGAAATGACCTTTGGCGAAAGTGATAAATTCGAATACCCGGGCTTCGCAGTTATCCGTATCGCGTTCGTCCAGCAGGGCAACGATGGCATTGACCATTTCGACCAATCGCTGATGATCCTTATCCAGGGTTTCGCATTCCAGTTCGAAGGTTTTTGAAAGCTCTACCATGCCAGTGTCTCCTCAGGTGCCAGTCTGAATTATATCTTGTTTTGCCGCTTGGGGCGACTCCGCAACAGGAAAGACGAAAGCATATTCGGGATCAATTCGGGCCGTCAGGCTTTTCTTCAGTTCAACCTCGAAGGTCCGGTGTATGCGAACATACAGCTTCTTATTGTGGTCTCCTGCGATACGGACCCGGACAATGTTGTCATGGCCCAGCAGATGACTGGACGTGACTTCGACCTTGGTGTGGCCGCCCGTGCCACTGCTTTCAAGTATCACCCCTTCGGGGCGAATAAGGACCTGTGCCTGTGTCCCGTCTTCCAAAGTGCTGGCAACTGACCCCAGGGGCGTTTCGATGCGCCCGCCTGAAACGGTGCCTTCATAGCGATTCATCATGCCAAACAATTTTGCGACAAATTCGTGATTGGGGTGGTAATAAATTTCGTGTGGTCGACCCGCTTGCAGGATTTGCCCGTTGGCGCCGATGATCTTGATTCGGTCTGCCATGAACATGGCTTCTTCCGGGTCGTGGGTGACCATCAACGTGGCGACGCCGCTTTGTTTAAGCACTTCAAGAGTTTCTTCCCGGATTTTCTGCCGCAGGTTTGTGTCCAGGCCGGAAAAAGGTTCGTCCAGAAGTAACAATTTTGGTTCCGGTGCCAGGGCCCGTGCCAGTGCGACCCGCTGTTGTTGACCGCCTGAAAGCGTGTGGGGGTATTTATCGGCCTGGGTCGTCATGCCGAACTGGTCGAGTATGTCCATCGCCCGGGCCTTTGCCTTGTCTTTGGGCATGTGTATCAAACCAAAGGTGACGTTATCGATGACGCTTAGGTGTGGGAACAGGGCGTAATCCTGAAACATCAGGCCGACGTGGCGATGCTCAGGCGGGACATGCAGGTCAGCAGTGGCGACGGTGACGTCATCAATTGCGATGGTTCCCGTTTGAACTTTTTCAAGGCCGGCTGACAGCCTCAGGATCGTAGATTTGCCGCAGCCTGAAGGGCCCAGCAGGCAGACCACTTCGCCCGCCGGAATCATCAGGCCAACATTGTCCAAGACCTGATTGTCGCCATAGGCATGGCTAAGCCCGAATATGTGGAGACCCTTCATTTTACGGCATCCTTGTTATGTCCTGGCCTGGAACGCGTAATCGCCAGGCTGAGAATGATAACAGGTAAAATACCAAAGCCGACGATTGATAATGCCGCCAGCGAGGCCTCGCCCAGTTGCTCGTCAGAAGCATATTCATGAACGAACGTCGCCAAGGTGTGAAAATTAAAGGGGCGCAGTATCACGGTCAATGGAAGTTCCTTCATGCAATCAACGAAGACCATCATGCCGGCGGTCAGCACGCTGGCACGGATCAGCGGAATATGAACGCGCCTTAAGGTGGCAAAGGGCGAGTGACCCAGACTTCGCGACGCATCATCCATGTTGGGTGTCACTTTGGCCAGGCTAGCCTCGATACTGCCGAAGGAAATCGCCAGAAAACGCACTAAATAACCGAAGGTCACGGCGACAATCGTGCCACTGAGAAGAAGCCCGGTTGAAACGCCGAATGTATCGCGCATGAACCCGTCTATTCCGTTATCGACGGCGCCCAGCGTTACCAGCACACCAACGGCCAGCACCGAACCCGGAACCGCATATCCCAGGCTAGCCAGACGAACCATGATTTTCAGCAATCGTTCGTTGCGCACACGTACTCCATAGGCCATGAAAATTCCAATGCCGATGGCTAATCCTGCGACCAGGGATGACAGCAAGAAGCTGTTAAACGCATAGCTCAGGAAATTACTGTTCATAGAGGTTTCAAAGTGAATAATCGAGTACCCGCCCAGAACCAAGGCTGGCAACACGAAACCAAATAACACCGGGATCGAACAGGCCACTGTCGCCAGAATTTTGCTGCGACCCGTCAACAGGTAGCCGGGCAGGGCGTCGTATTTACTGCTGGTGTGATGATACTTTTTCTTGCGCCTGGCAAACCGTTCGGCCAGAACGAGGACGACCACGAAGAACAGTAACGCGGTCGCCAGTTGCGCCGCGCCGGCGACATTGTTCATATTCAGCCAGACATCATAAATGCCAAGCGTGAATGTGCTGACGGCGAAAAAATCGACGGTGCCGAAATCGTTAAGGGTTTCCATCAAAACCAGCGACACGCCAATGATGATGGCGGGCCTCGCCAGGGGCAGGGCGACGGAAAAGAAGGTTCTGTATGGCCCCCGACCAAGTACCCGGCTGGCATCCAGTACGCTGATTGATTGTTCCGTAAATGCGGCGCGGGACAGCAGGTAAACATAGGGGTACAGCACCAGTGTCATCATTGAAATGGCACCGCCGAGGGATCGGATTTCGGGAAACCAGTAGTCTCTTTTAGTCGCAAAACCGAATGTATCGCGCAACAGAATTTGAACTGGACCGGCGTATTCCAGAATGTCGGTATAGACATAGGCGATGACGTAGGCTGGCATGGCCATGGGCAACAGCAAGGCCCATTCAAATAGGGTCTTGCCCGGAAAGCGGCACATGCTGACCAACCAGGCGGTGCCGACGCCAATAACCAAAGTGCCCAACCCAACGCCAATCATCAGCTGCAAGGTTGTACCGATGTACAGCGGCAATACGGTCGAGGCGAGGTGGGCCCAAATATCATCGCTTGGCGTCAGGGCGATGAAAATTACCGCGGCAATGGGCAGGATGACAATAAAGGCGACGATGACGGTGCCGATGGTCCAGCCGTTAAGCCACGACCACGACATCTTCCCCGTCACCTGTTTTGCCGTTGTCGCCAATGCGTTCATAAAGCTGCCATGACTGGAAAGACTGCCGACTAATTGTCGAAGCGGACCCGGTCCATAATCCGGGTCGCCAGGGTTCGTTGTGATGCCACGTTGGACATTAAGGCTTCATCTGCCTTGAAAGTCCCCCAGGAGGCAACCATCGGATGCAGTGCCACTCCCGGTTTTACCGGGTATTCAAAATTCCCTTGGGCATATATGGCCTGAGCCTGATCCCCGGTCAGAAATTCAACTAGTTTGACTGCTTCCGCCTTGTTCAGCGAACTTTTCGTAATCCCGGCGCCGCTGATGTTGATATGGGTTCCGCGGTCCTTTTGATTGGGGAAAATGATGCGAACCGAGGCCGCCCACTTCTTTTGAACGGGGTCTTTCTCGTTGGTCGCCATCTTGCCCATGTAATAGGTATTTCCAAGCGATACATCGCATTCGCCCTGATAGATCGCCTTGACCTGGGCCCGGTCATTGCCCTGTGGCTTGCGAGCAAGATTATTTTTGACGCCCTGCGCCCAGGCTTCTGCTGCGGCCTCGCCCTTGGCGGTAATAATGGAAGCAAGCAGGGAAATGTTATATTCATGCTTGCCTGAACGAACGCAAATACGGCCCTTCATATGTGGCGCTGCCAGGTCTTCGTAGGTGGTGACCTCATCGGCTTTGACGCGGTCCTTGTGGGCGAAAATCACGCGTGCCCGAGTGGTCAGGCCATACCATAGGCCATCGGGGTGGCGTAGATTGGCGGGAATATTTGCCTCAAGCACTGCAGAGCTCGTCGATTGCATAAGACCTGCGTCTACCAAATTGTTCAGATTGCCAAGATCGGACGTCAGGACCAGGTCGGCGGGGCTGTTTCTGCCTTCTGCTTTCAAACGCTCAAGCATGCCTTTCTTGATATAGACCATGTTGACCTTGGTTCCGGTCTCTTTGGTAAAGGCGTCAAGCAACGGGTTAATCAGGAAAGGCTGACGGGATGAATACAAATTGACCTCGGCTGCGGATGCCGGGGCCAAGGCACCAACGAGTGCCGCGGTGACGGTGGCAGCGAATACAGTTGTGTAAAAACCAGATAGGCGTTTCATTTTTTTTCTGACTCCTGATCGGTATTGGCAGGTGTTCCCCACGTTCTGAAAGGCGCGGAAAACTTAGTCATTCCGATTGCAAATGATAATTGTTATCAACTAGAAGCCGTATTTTGGCTAATAGCCATAAAAAGTCAATGGAAATTTAGCGCTTTATGAATTCAGGGAATTAGTCGGTGGGGGGAATGTAAAAAGCAGGCCAGTCACGGGCGACGACAGAACCATGACTGTCCAGGGCGTGGCAGGTGTCCAGCAGGACCGGTTTCTTGCCCGAAGCCTGCGCCGCTTGGCGTTTCTGGCGGGCCGGTATTATTGTTTGCCAGGCTGTTACCGCCATGGGGCCCTGCAACATGTCGCTTAAATGGGTGCAGCCCTGGGTGCCGCCGAAGTGTTTGATAACCTCGCGTCGCCATCCCGGTTTGATGGAGGCCCCGACCAGCCCTTTTAATGCCGGGGTGATGTCGCCGCAAATAGCATAGGGGCCTTTTTCGGTAACGGCCTCGATGTCATGGACCTTGAGGGCGTCATCAACCGTTAGCCGCAATAGCATGTGATGAATAGGTTCGCCGCTATTGATGGTTCCCCGGTCCTTGTTTGAAAAGGAATAGGTCTTGATATCGGTCATTTCGCCTTCGATATCCCACAGCCCATCGTCCCGTTTAAAGCCCTGGCAACGGATCTGGCGCGTGTGGATATGCTGGCGGGGAGCTGGGTCGGTTAGTGCCATACGTCAGGATCTATCTATTGGTAGGTCGCATGCCGGCATCAGGCCCCATAACGGTCGCCGAAAACATAGGCTTCGGTTTCCTTGATGCTGTCTTCGAGCTGCCGCTTAACATTAAAAAACAAATCCCGGATCGATAGCATGCCAACGACACGTCCGTCATCGACCACCGGTAAATGCCGAATGCTACGAACACGCATCAGTTCAAGTGCTTCTCCTGCGGTGGCTGACGGGGACAGAATTGAAGGATCTTTGGTCATGATCTGTTCAAGCTTGGTTTCTTTGGCGGGCTTGTCCCCTGCGATTATCCGCCGGGTCAGGTCTCGTTCGGTGACAATGCCCACGAGCAATCCTGCATCATCTGTGACAATCAAGGCTGCAACGTTCATTTCCTGCATGACCTGGGCAGCATCAAACGCTGAGTCGGTGGGCCTTAAACCGCGTACGTCGGATTCGGCTATGACATTGGGTATGATAAGCTGGTGCATGATATTCCCCCTTCATCCATTGATATCTAATGGTTCCCAATTCAGCATATGGGAAAATGGGAGCAAAAACCAAGTGTATAGCTGTGGTTTATGTAAAAAATCCCGGAACCGGTCCTTCTGATACGCGGGATGTTATGTTTGGGGCGTAATTTTAACGGATGTAATTTGCTGTCGCTGACGGCGCAAAATTTCAAACTTCAACCCGTGAAACATGAAGACCTGTCCCTGTTCGGGAAGGCGGCGGGATTCATGCAGGATCAGGCCTGCGATGGTGGCGGCTTCTTCGTCTGGTAATCCCCAGCTGAATTCACGGTTCAAATCGCGCAGTGTGACGCTGCCCTGGGCGATATAGCTTCCGTCGGTGCCGGCGACGACACCGGGCAAAGCTTCGTCATGTTCGTCGCTGATTTCACCGACTATTTCTTCAAGAATATCTTCCAGCGTGACGATCCCCATCAAGCTTCCGTACTCGTCGACCATCAGTGCAAAATGTTCCTGACGTTGGCGAAATGCCTGCAATTGGTCCAGCAGGTTGGTTTGTTCGGGAATGAACCAGGGTTTTGCCGCCAGGCTGACCACATCCAGGCCATCCAGCCCGCCACCTGCATCCCGCGCCCTGACCGCTCGCAACAACGCCTTGGCGTGAAGCACGCCGACGATATTTTCAGGTTTTTCCAGCCACAACGGAATACGAGTGTAGGGACTGGCAAGAACTTCCTCGACGACTTTTTCCGGCGACTGGCCCGCATTGACCATGGTGACGTCTTTCCGGTGAACCAAAATCTCGCCAACCTGAACTTCCGCCAAGTCGAGGACGCTGCGCAACATGGCGCGTTCGTGATCTATGGCGCGGTCCTCGTCGTTATGCAGGTCGATGGCACCGCGCAGTTCTTCGGCAGTCGACGAAAAGGCATCGCCAGCACGGTAACTGACCCCGAACACACGCAAAAATCCGCGAACCAGGATATTGATGGCGCTGGTAATTGGCAAAAACAGGACGACCAGAACGCTGATCAGCGGAGCAATAAACAACGACATGCGATCGGCGTTGCGGATAGCGTAGGTCTTTGGCAGTATTTCCGAAAAAATCAGGACCAGCAGGGTCATCGTTAACGTGGCATAGGCGATACCCGCTTCGCCAGCCAGGGAAATCATGATGCTTGTCGCGAGCGCCGAAGCAAGGATGTTGACCAGGTTGTTGCCCAGCAAGATGGTGCTGATCAGGCGTTCGCGGTGGTCAAGCAGGCGATTGACCTTGCTTGCGCCAGGCGTGCCGTTTTGTTCAAGCTGATGCATCAGAGGACGGGAGGTCGCCGTTAATGCCGTTTCCGAGCCTGAGAAAAAGGCCGATAACAGCAGCAATAAAAATATGATAATCAGGGTCGTTAACATGGCAGGTTATCCGTTGATGAAATCATTCAGAAAATGTGTCAGGTCGTTGGCTTGTACGTCGCGCGAAATGAAGGCCTGGCCGATACCGGTTGCCAATATGAAAACAAGGGTACCGTCATCGACTTTCTTGTCGAGCCCCATATGAGAAATCAGGCGTTGGGCGGTCCATGACGGGGTGCTCAATCCCTTCAGGTCGACGGGCAGACCGACGCCAGCCAAGTGATCGCGCAGGCGCTGCCCATGTCCTTGGGGACAAAGTCCAAGCCGGATTGAAAAATCAAAAGCCATGACCATGCCGATGGCGACAGCTTCACCGTGCAACAGATCATCGCCGTATCCGACTTCGGCTTCCAGGGCATGGCCGAATGTGTGTCCCAGATTGAGCAGGGCACGAGTCCCGTGTTCGCGCTCGTCTTTGGCAACGATTGCTGCCTTTGATGCGCAACTTGTAAGCACCGCGTGACGTTGCAGCGTCTTGTCGCCTTCAAGTAATGATGTTCCGTTGATTTCCAGCCATTCGAAAAACGCCGGGTCATTGATCATGCCGTACTTGACGACTTCGGCGTAACCGGCCAGCAACTGGCGGCGGGGCAGGGTGTCCAGCGTTGTCAGGTCGGCCAAGACCAGGCGTGGTTGATGAAATGCCCCGATCAGGTTTTTGCCATAGGGTGAATTGATGCCAGTCTTGCCGCCCACTGAACTATCAACCTGGGCCAGCAATGTGGTTGGAATCTGGACAAAATCCAGGCCGCGCATGGTGATGGCGGCGGCAAACCCCGACAGATCGCCGATCATTCCGCCGCCCAGCGCGATCACCAGGGTCGAACGATCGACAGCGGCTTTGAACAACTGATCAGTCAGGTCCTGCAGGTGGTCAAAATCCTTGGTCGGTTCGCCGGACGGAACAACCACAGTGCTGATTTCAAGACCGGAACTTTCAAGTGAGGCGGTGATCTGTTCAAGATATAGCGGGGCTACCGTGTCATCGCTGACGACAATAGCGCGCCTTCCTTTCATCAATGGGGCGATGCGCTGGCCTGCCGTTGCCAGCAAGTCTGCGCCAACCACGATGTCATAGGACCTGGCACCTAATTCAAGTTTCAGGGTTTCTGTCAGCAGTGGGGTATCCGCCGTGTCGATCTGGCTGGTTTCAATCATTGGTCGACGACTTTTTGCTGTTTGCCTGCGATCAGGAAATTTTCAAGTGCTGCCTCTACTTCATCGACGGTTTTGTCTATGGGGACATCCCTTGAGTAGACCGCGATATTTGCGCTGGCATAGATTGGGTATCGTTGTTCCATCAGGTCCTCGATGATTGTTTTTGGATCTCCTTTGTTGAGCAGCGGTCGTCCGGTCCGTCGCGCTGTCCGTTCAACCAGGACATCCAGGTCGGCTTTCAGCCATATGGAAATGCCGCTGGTCGCGATTTTTTGTCGCACGCTCTCGTTGATGAAAGCACCGCCCCCGGTGGCGATAATTCGGGGCGGGCCATCAAGCAGGCGCGTGATCACTTTCATTTCCACATCGCGGAAAGCGTCTTCGCCATACCTTTCGAATATATCGGAAATAGAGCACCCGGCGGCGTTGATGATTTCATCATCGGCATCGATAAAGTCATAGTTCAACCGGGTTGCCAATTCCCGTCCAATTCGGCTTTTTCCAGCCCCCATCAAGCCGACCATGACGATCGACTTGCTTAAGTGCAGGGCGGGGCCGGGGGGGGCCGCTTGTTCCGCTTTTGTATCCATTGTACAGGATCCGATTTATTGCCGAAAAAATGCCACAGTTTGAACCCACTATATAGTCCGAGCCGCTAAAAATATCGACTTGATATACAATCTTTGTACTTAAAATGCCTGAATGCACTATTTTTGTGCTTGGACTCTGGTCCTGTCAGACGTTTCCGTTTACAAGAATGACCATGAAAAATATCTCAAAACTCGTTCTAATTCTGGTTCTCGCTTTATTCGCCGGAGGGACAGCCTTCCTTGCGACCTGGGATATCCCAGCGCCGAAGAGCAACATTGAAAAAGTCCTTCCCGATGACCGATTCCCCCGTTGACCCTGTTTCCCCAAATACCGGATTAACATACCGCCGCTTTGTCCTGCCGGGATTTGCCGCGGCAATGGTGCTGGTGTTCGCCTCTTTGGGGCATGCGCAAACTTCGGGATCTGGCCCAGTCCGACTGGCACCGCCGGTGCAATTGCAACCTGCTGTGAAAAAGGCTGATCCTATTCCCGAACCGCAAGCGGTTGTGCCGCAACCTGCGGCAAAGGTAAGCGAACCAAATTCAGAAGTTTTGCCCCGGGCCAGCCAGGAGCCAGGCATTCAAGTCGATACGCTTAAATCCATCAGTCCCGACACGGCCGGCGTTCTGGGACCCGAAGACGGCGGCTTTGACCCCGATATGTGGCTGGGCAGCAGTGGCCGCTTCATCGATACCATGCTCGTGCGGCTGCCAATCAATGTGGCGTCAACGACCATGCGGGATTTGATGCGACGCCTGTTGCTGACGTCGGCCGATTTGCCTTCCGACCATCCTGGTGATGGATCACAGGTGGTCACGCGTGTTGGCTTGCTAACGGAAATGGGAGAAATTTCAGCCGTCCACCAGTTGCTTGATGCCATACCAGGCCGCGAAGTTATGGACCAACTGGTTCGCTACGAAGCCGATATCCGGTTCCTGGCCAATGACAATGCGCGCGCCTGCGCCCTTGCCGCTTCTCAGGTCGATAATTTTGATAATGCCTACTGGCAAAAAGCATTCATATTTTGTCAGGCGCTCGCTGGTGAACAGGACAAGGCGGCACTTGGTGTTTCCCTGTTGCGTGAAATCGGCGAACAGGATGATGCATTTTTCACCCTGGTCAACCGATTGACAGGGGCAGATACCCCGCTTGAAAGCCTGTCTGACCCGACACCGCTGCACCTGTCCATGGCGCGCGCGGGAAAGGTTCAATTGCCAGGGGATGTCGTGACATCCAACAAGCCAGGAATTCTAAGATCAATTGCCACCAGTCCCAATGCGCCGGTTGAAATCAGGCTGGAAGCCGCGGAACGGGCTGAACTGGCGGGCGCCCTTGATGTCGATACCCTGCGCCAGCTTTATACCAGTGTTTCTTTTTCCGAGCAGGAACTGGCCAATCCACTGTCCCGGGCCGAAGCCGAAAGCGGAACGTTAAGCCGTGCACTTTTATACCGCACAGCTCTTATTCAGACGGTGCCGGTGGCGCAGGCGGAAGTTGTTGCGCGCGCGTTGGCGCTGGCACGTGAAGGTGGACGCTATCCTTCGACCGTGCGGGTGTTTTTGCCGGTGCTTACACGGATGCTGCCATCGACCGAACTGGTCTGGTTCGCGCCCGAGGCTATTCGCGCTTTCTTGATCGCCGGTGACGTTGATACGGCATTGCCCTGGTTTGCATTGCTTAAGGCCAAGGCCATGTTCGATAAAGACGCCATTACCATTCTTGAGGCCTTGTTACCAGTCGCCCGGTTGGCCGGATACGGCAACGCAACAGCCCTGACGGAAGATTCATTGGGAAAATGGTGGGCGCTGAACAAAGACAAGGAAAACGGTCCCGAAAATGCGGCCCTGCTGTTTAGCCTGTTCGAGGCAATGGGAGAGCCTGTGAGCCAGGAATCGTGGGAAGAATTGCTCGACGGACCGCAGCGGTCAACTGTGGTTATGCCTTCTCCGGCGCTATGGAATCGGCTGATTTCGGCGACCAGGGAAGCCGCGTTGCCGCTGCCCGTTACGATTACAAAGGACCCGCAAGTGGAGCCCCAGGCGGCTCTGTCCGGATCAATGCCTCATACCACTCAGGTCATTGCGACAGCGTCATTGGGCGCGACACTTGTGCCGCCGACGAGCGCGCCACTCCGGCAGCGGTTCGGTGAAGCTTTGTTGCTGTCTTTGATTACAATTGGCGATGGCGGGCCCGGACAGGCCACCCCGGTGGTATTAAGCAAGGTGATTAGCAGCCTTCGTGCCATTGGCCTGGAGACGGAAGCCCGCGCCCTGGCCCTGGAAGCGGCGGTCGCTGCGGGGCTCTGAAGTATCACCAGATGAACAAGCGCCCAACCATTCGTAGCGTAGAAAATTTTCTCGAGATGTTGATGGTTGAACGGGGGGCTGCGGCAAATACGATTGAATCCTATCGCCGGGATTTGGGCGACTTTGCCAGCTTTTCCCTGGCCCGAAACCGCAGCCCGGAAGATGCCGACGCCGGGATCATTCGCGGTTATATGAAAAGAATGTCAGGGTTGGGGCTGGCCGCGTCTACCAGCGCGCGCAGACTATCGGCATTGCGCCAGTTTTTCCGCTTCAGGCATGCCGAAGGTCTCCGTGATGATGACCCCAGTTCCGCTATCGACAGCCCGCGGCAAGGGCGCTCCCTGCCGAAGTACCTGAACGAGGAAGAGGTCGAACGCCTGTTGCTGGCGGCAGCGAAGCGTCCGGGACGTGACGGCAAACGGCTTCTTGCCCTGCTCGAAATACTTTATGCCACCGGCCTCAGGGTTAGTGAACTGGTCGGTCTGCCGCTGGCGGCGGTATCGCGCGATGGGCAAATGCTGATCGTTAGGGGCAAGGGTGACAAAGAGCGTATGGTACCCTTAAGCGAACCCGCGACGGAGGCCCTTGAATCCTATCGTGATGTGCGTGGGGTGTTCGTTCCAAAAGGGCAAGGCGAAGCAACGAAGAGATGGCTGTTCCCGTCTCGGGCCAAACAGGGGTATTTGACCCGTGCCCGCTTTGGCCAGTTGCTTAAAGAGCTGGCGCTTGAGGCAGGTCTTGACCCCGCCCGAGTCTCGCCACATGTCTTGCGGCATTCATTCGCCAGTCACCTGTTGGCACACGGGGCGGATTTACGCTCCTTGCAGCAAATGCTTGGGCATTCCGATATTGCCACGACGCAAATCTACACCCACGTTCTGGATGAACGTCTTAAAAGACTGGTCGCCAGTGCCCACCCATTGGCGGGGCGGGGCGACAGCTGATCATAAAGAGGTTTATCCGAGTACCCGGTTCATGAGCCAGTTGGCGGTTCTGAGCAACCGAGCGTCATCACCGCGTGGGCCAATCAACTGAACCCCCAGCGGCAGGCCGCCAGGGCCTTGCAACAGCGGCAGGGTAATGGACGGTGTCTGGCAAAAGCTTGCCAGAGTGTTGAATACGGGATTACCCGTGGCCCCAAGCCCATGCGGGGCTTCGCCGGTGGTTGATGGCGTGATGATGACATCATAGTGTTCGAAAACCAGGTCAAGTCCCCGATTGAGCAATTCCTGACCATCAATGGCGGTATTGTAATCAACCGCGCTGACCTTTTGGCCGTCTTCAATCATACCGCACAGGGTATCGGTCAACTGATCTTTGCCCCGCTGGTAATAGCCGGCGTAGTTTTTCGCCAGATCCGCATTCATGATGTTGCGATGCATGCGCACCACATGATCAAACGGTTCTGACAATTCAAGGTCGCTACAATCATCACCCAATAAGCCGATCAGCTCTTCAAACGCTTCTTGAGTTTCTGGATCGGCTTGATCCCATACCGATGTTTTGGCAAAAGCGAGAAGCGGCACCATGGGTGGTTCCGTTGCTGCTGTTTCCTTTAGCGTCGGGCGGGCCCGGGGCCGGGTATCAGGATCGCCTGGATCGTAGGCGATGAGCGCCTCGGTCAACAACGCGATGTCTTCAATCGAGCGGGCAAAGGTGCCAATCGTATCAAGAGGCGGTGAGGATGACAGCACTCCGGTCCTTGGAATCAGCCCATGGGTTGGTTTGAAGCCGTATATGCCGCAATAAGACGCGGGCCGGATGACAGAACCGTTGGTCTGGGTGCCAATAGCCAGCGGCACCATCTGGGCCGCAACGGCGGCGCACGATCCGCTGGAGGACCCGCCCGGAGTGTGTTCAAGGTTATGGGGGTTCCTGGTTTTTCCGGGCCCAAAAACGGCCAGTTCGGTTGTCACCGTCTTGCCCATAATGACAGCACCTGCTTCTTGCAACAGGGTGATGACTTTGCTGTCATTTTTGGGGCAACGACCAGCATCCAACGCAGTCCCGTTTTCGGTTGGCAACGACTTGGTATCGCACACGTCCTTGATGCCAACGGGAATGCCATGTAGAGGCCCAAGCGCGCCACCGGCCTGACGATGGGCGTCGAGCATGCGGGCTTGTTCCAAGGCATAGTCGGGATCAAGGGTCGCCCATGCCTGTACATCCCCATCCACTTGCTCGATCCGGGCAAGGTAGGTCTTGACCAGTTCTTCGGACGTAATTTCACCCGCAACTATTTTGGCGGCTGCGGCAGTAGCCGAAAGCTCGATCAGGTTCATGTCGGTCAAGGTGTCAGTCAGCCTTTATTTCTTTGTGCGCAGACAGGTGTCCCAAAAGTCGTAAATGACCATTGGCAAAACGAACAAGCAGATGATCCAGAACGGAAGGCCGCCCCAGAACCCGGCTGCGCCGGAAGAAATGCTGTCAGCCAACCCCAGGACGAATATCGAGACAAGCAGTGTCGCAATCAGCCCGGATAGCTTTTCGATGGTTTTCGAAGACATGATTCTCTAACTCCATATTTCCGGTTAAGGAATGTATTTTCCAAACAAGACGTCAGGTAACCACAGTGCGATCCCCGGGAACTGGTACATCAAGACCATGACCGAAATGACGATCGCCAGATAAGGCATGATGCCTTTGAAGATCTGCATCAGTTCGATGGCATTTCCCAGAACCCCCTTCAAGTAGTATGCCGACATGGCCATAGGGGGGGTCAGGAACGACGTTTGCAAGTTAAGTGCGACCAGCATGGCGAAGAAGTACGGGTTGACGCCAAAGGTATCGAGCATGGGCAGGAAGATCGGCACGAAAATAATCAAAATTTCGGACCATTCCAACGGCCAGCCAAGTACGAAAATGATGACTTGTACGAGGACCAGGAACTGCCAGGGAGCCAGGTTGAAGCCAATAATGAAGTGTTCGATGATTTCGTGGCCGCCCAGATACGAGAACACTGACGCAAAGGTCCATGACCCCACGAAAAGCCAGCAAACCATGGCCGTCGCCTTGGCCGTCAGATAGACGGATTCCTTCAGCATTTTCCAGTTCAGCGAGCGATACAGCGCGGCAAGCACGAGGCCGCCCAATGCACCCATGGCGGCGGCTTCTGCCGGTGTTGCCAGGCCACCCAGAATAGAGCCCAGAACCAGCATGATAAGCGCTGTCAGGGGAACAAACGATGTCAGGAGTTGCCAGTACACAACGCCCCTGGGGGGCACATCTTCATCAAGGGGTTTGGGCGCAATCGACGGGTTGATCATGACCCTGACAACAACATAGACGATGTAAGAACCGGCCAGAAGGAAACCGGGAATCACGGCCGCTGCATACAGGCGCAAGGGAGACAGTTCGGCGATGGCCGCATAAACGATCAGCATGATCGATGGTGGGATCAGGATACCGAGGGTACCACCTGCGCATATGACACCAGCTGCGAAGCTCTTGTCATAATGAGCCTTGGCCATGGCGGGAAACGCCAGCAACCCCATCAACGTCACCACGGCACCAACGATCCCGCTGGCCGTTGAAAATACGGCGCACGTGATCAGGGCCGCAACCGCCATGGATCCTGGCAAATTACGCGCCGCCATTTGCAACGCGTAAAACAGCTTGTTGACGATATTGGCGCGTTCCACCACGTAGCCCATGAACAGGAACAGCGGGATCGCGACCAGAGTATCGTTTTCCATGACTGAATAGGTGTTCTGATTCAGCAGATAGAAAATCTTGTTGTTGAAAACATCGGCGATTGTTTCAATGCTGCCAGCTTCGTAATAGGCGTAATAGCCAAAGCCAACACCCATGGCCAGCAACGTGAAGGCGACGGGAAACCCGAACAGCACCATCACGATGAACAGGCACAGCATTAAGATTGCTACTTCAGGGTTTGTCATCCTGTCGGATTCTCCATCTCAGCAGATAAAATAAATAAATCGGGTTATTTAAGCTCAAGCTCGCTGGCTTGACCTCGTAAAATGTCTTCCGTTTCCTGGGCGTCTTCAAGGCGTGGCAGCCATTGATTGTTCTTTATGGCCAGGTAGCAGCGCATGCATTCGGCGACGCCCTGAACAATGAACAAGCCGCCAGCCAACGGAATCAGGGTTTTGAAGAAGTAAATCTGGATACGGGCCGGGCTATTCCAGCTGACTTCATGGTAGCGCCAAGAATCTGACGCTATTTCCCAACCGAACCAGAACAGGGCGATCATACCAGGGAAAAAGAAGGTGATATACAAAAGCAAATCCAGGCGGCCCTGCCAGCGGGGTTGCAAGAAACGGTAAATCACGTCGGCACGGACATGGGTGTCCTGTGCCAGGGCATAGGGGCCCGCCATTAGGAACAGCGCGCCATACATCTGAATCATCATGTCAAACGCCCAAACGGTGGGGTGATTGAGGACATAACGTACAAAAACTTCATAAGCGACCGAAAGGGTCAAAATAAGGATACACCAGCCAAACGCGCGCCCAATCCAGATGTTGAGGCTTTCGATTGCATGGATAAATGATGTCACTGTCTGGTCTCCTGCCTATTTGGCTTGCTGGATAAAATCTAACACGCGGAGCCCGCGTGCTGGATTTTATTCATCAGGTTCGAAAGGAGGGGGACAGCCTTCCGGCTGTCCCCCGTATCTTTTCAATTTTGCGAAACGCGATCGCAAATTAAGATATTTTAGATCAACCGAAGTAGTGCTTGTAAGCCAAGCCATAATCAGGCTGGTTCAAAAGCAGGTAGCCCATAACTTTCTTGGCGTAGGCTTTTTGCGATGCAACAACCTTGGCGAAGAATGGGTCTTTGGCCGAAATACGGTCAATAACAATATCCCAAGCTTTGAGCTGACCAGCCATAACCGAATCAGGGGTACGGTGTACTTTAACGCCGTGATCCTTTTGCAGTTTGACCAGGTCATCCGCATAACGAAGGGTGTTGTTCCAGTAGAAGTTCGAGTTCTCGGCTTCCGAAGCATATTTCAGAATGCTCTGAAGCTCCGCAGGCAGAGAGTTGTACTTCTTTTTGTTGAAGGTGATCTCGAAGGATTCCTGTGACTGATGGAAGCTGGCAAGGTGGTAGTCCTTGGAAACGTCCTGCATGCCGAAATCTTTATCTGAAGTCGGGTTGTTGAATTCGGCAGCATCGATCAGGCCACTTTTCATAGCGGGCTGAATTTCACCACCGGGCAACTGCACAACCGACATGCCCATTTCAGTAAGAACGTCAGCAGCCAGGCCAACGGTCCGGTACTTCAGGCCTTCCATCTGGGATACGTCTTTGATTTCTTCCTTGAACCAGCCAAGGGGCTGAGCCGGCATCGGGCTGTTGAAGAAGCTGATGATGTTAAGGCCGAGACTTTCCATCAGTTCGTTGAACAATTCCATGCCGCCGCCATATTGGACCCAGCCCAGCAGTTCCTGTGCCGACCAACCGTAGCAGGGGCCGGTGCCGAACAGCGAAGCTGCAGGTGATTTGGAATACCAGTAAGCTGAGACGTAATGGGCGCCATCAAGAACACCACGGTGAACGGCATCTTGCATCTGGCTGGTTTTGACGACTGAGTTAACCGACAAAAGGTCGATTTTCAGGTCTTTGCCGGCCATGGCATGTACGCGATCAACATAGCTTTTGGCATTTTCAAGGAAAATACCGCCGCCCCAGGCAGCCTGAACTTTAAGGACGACAGGTGCTGCTGTGGCAATGTTTGGCATCGCAATGGCAGCGGCGCCACCGGCGACGGTGGCGGCACCGGCTTTTAGGAATTTACGACGTGTGTTTTTTGTATCTGACATAATTTGAATACTCCTCCCAGAGTGTCAATATCGGGCAACAATCCCGATTTTTTATATAAACCCGTTCATTTGCGGAACGACCCGGAAATTTAGCAGGCAGATCATCTGTCCAGCAGCCTGTAAACCGAAACTCAACGGCCCAGACGACCCCGACGAACCGACAATTTCCAGTATTTAAGAATATACCGCAAGGGCTATCCCGTATAGTGGAAATGAAGGTTTTTGTTGTTTTGTTTCAATTGCCCCGAGCGTTTGATTTCAATGATTAAAGATAATCCTGATCAAATGGTCAGGAAATTTCATGCGACCCGATCACCCGGTTCGCGACCTGCGAAGATTGCATCCAGATTATCGAGGGCACGAAAGCCCATGGCATCGCGCGTGTCTGTGGTTGCGCTGCCAATGTGAGGTAACAAAAATACATTGTTCAAGTCACGGTATCCGGGGTGAATATCTTCAGGTTCGCCGTTGAAGACGTCGAGCCCCGCCGCCCACAGCTTTCCATTCCCAAGCGCGTCGATCAACGCGTCATCATCGATAACGCCACCGCGAGCCGTGTTGATTACAACCGCCCCGTCAGGAAGCAGGGCGATACGTTCGGCATTTAACAGGCCTGTTGTTTGCGGGGTGGCCGGGCAATGGATCGACAGCACATCGCAATGCGGCAACAGGTCTTCGACGGTTTCGTGATAAGTCGCGCCGGCTTCCATATCAGGCGTCAGGCGATTGCGGTTATAGTAGTGAATATCCATATCGAAGCAGCGCGCGCGTTTCGCCGTCACCTGGCCGACCCGTCCCATGCCAATAACACCGAATCGCTTGCCGGTGGTTTGTCGCCCGACCATGAAACTGGGGCTCCAGTCCCGCCATTCTTTCGTGCGCACCAGGCGTTCGCCTTCGCTGGCGCGCCTTGCAGCGCCCAGCATTAACAGGATCGCAATTTCGGCGGTGGCGTCCGAAAGCACGTCCGGCGTATTGGTGACGATCACGCCTTTGTTTTTTGCCGCTTCAAGGTCGCAGTGATCAACGCCGACGGAAAAATTGGCAATTGCCTTGACGTTGTCGGGCAGGCGCCCGATCAGGCTGGCGGTAAATTTTTCGGTATGACATGGCAAAATCGCATCGACCCCGGCGGCTAGATCGATCAATTCGTCTGCCGAATACAATTTGTCATTGGGATTTAGGATTGGCGTGTAATCGCGTTCAAGTCGGGCTTCGACGGCATCGGGTAACTTGCGGGTGACCAAAACAATGGGTTTGTCGCTCATGTGCCAGAATCCTGTAAAAATTTAATTCCGGCCTCGCCGCATGCCCGGTCCTGGTCGGATGTACCGGAACTGCAACCCACGGCCCCGATCACATCTTCACCGTCAAACACGGGCACGCCGCCGCCAACGACGGTAAAGCGGTGTTCGCTGGTGCTGTGAATGCCAAAGGTCAGACTGCCGGGAACACACATTTCATTGTATTCGTGGGTGGGGCGGCGCGCTGCGGCGGCGGAATACGCCTTGTCCTGAGACAACGTAACGCTGAGGACTTTGGAGCCATCCATTCTGGAAAATGCAATCAGGTTTCCGGCTTCATCGGTTACCGCGATGCACATGGGGACGCCGATCTTTTCGGCGTGGGCGGTCGTGCCTTCGATTAGGGTAAGGGCATCGTTGAGGGACAGGCGTTTTATATTCAACACGGGCGTTTTCCTGATTTTTGTAGCGGGTTAATCCGAATTTACGAAGCGCGGACCGGCGATTCTATATCGCCTGGCAGGCGTCCGCCAAAATCGGCGGTAATATCGCGGCAGGTTTTGTTGACCAGAGCACCCAAAATAGGAATGCGCTCTACGGTGATTCGGGCGGATGGGCCGGAAACCGAGATGGCGGCAAGGGGGCCGCCGTTTTCATCGTATATGACAGAGGCAACACATCGCATGCCAATGGATTGTTCTTCGTCATCAAGGGCATATCCGCACCGGCGAACTTCATTCAACACTGCTATGAATTCAGGCGTCAACGAAATGGCTCCGGGGCTATCTGCCGTGTGAACCCGTTGTCGTGTGGAGCGCCTGAATTCAGTTTCAGGTTGGGCCGCAAGAAGGGCTTTGCCGACGGCCGAACAATACATGGGGGCCCGGGCTCCGGGGCGGACGAACGCCCGCATCATTTCGCGGCATTCCACTTGCGCCAAATATACGATTTCGTCGTTGTCCTGGGTCGCCAGGTTAACGGTTTCTCCGGACTGATCCATCAGGTGGCGCATGAAAATTTTTGCCAATGGCACAAAATTGCGGGACCGGGCGAACGCGTTGCCGACGACGAAAGACTGAACCCCGACCGACCACAGGTTGGTCGAACGGTTAAAGCGCACAAACCGTTTGTTTTCCAGCGTGGTCAGCAACCTGTGGGTCGTTGACGTTGGAAGGCTGGCAAGACCTGCCAGTTCGGTCAGGGAAAGCCCGCTATCGTGATCAGCCAGTATTTCCAGGATCACCAGGGCACGCGTCAGTGATTGCACCTGAGGGCTACGGTCGGCTGTTTTGAGTTTGGATTTCAACTGTATTGGGTCGGCTAAAGAGGGCTCGTTCACGATGGGTTTCCGATTTTGTGACTTAAGAAGGTTATGATAACTGTTCGGTGACCCTACAATCAATCCCGTATTGTGGGAAGTCTTTCCTAAAAGGCTTTTTTCCCTGAACTTAATGATGGCTTGTTCGCACAAGCCGGGATCGAATATAACTGGGACGTCCACAATGGGCGGCAACGCGATCCAGGAATTCACGAAAACATCAGGAACGAAACATGAGCTTCACCATAGTTGAACAATGTCAGCCAAGACTGAACAGATCAGAACTGGCGGTGCCGGGATCGAACCCCAGGTTTCTTGAAAAAGCCGCGGCGGGAAAAGCTGATGTTGTGTTTCTTGATCTTGAAGACGCCGTTGCTCCCGATGACAAGGAACAGGCCCGCAAGAACATCATCGAAGCGTTGAATGACCTGGATTGGAGCGGCAAGACCGTATCTGTACGGATCAACGGCCTGGATACCCATTATATGTATCGTGATGTGGTTGATGTGGTCGAACAGGCGGGTGCTAACCTGGACCTTATCATGATTCCGAAAGCCGGTACGGCGTCCGATATCTATGCGCTCGACATGCTGGTTACGCAAATCGAGACAGCCATGGGCTTCAAGAAACGGATTGGTTTTGAGATGATCATCGAAACGGCGCTTGGTATGAGCAATGTTGACGAGATCGCCGCCGCCAGTCCGCGCAACGAATCCCTGCATTTCGGGGTCGCCGACTATGCCGCTTCGACCAAGGCCCGGACCACGGTTATTGGTGGGCCCAATGCCGATTATGGCGTGTTGACCGATGCCGACACCGACGGTAATCGTGAATATCACTGGGGCGACATGTGGCACTACGCTGTCGCCCGCATGGTTGTCGCCGCGCGGGCCCATGGCCTGCGCCCCATTGATGGCCCGTTTGGAGACTTTTCCGATCCTGATGGCTATGCCGCACAGGCCAAGCGGTCGGCCGTTTTGGGGTGTGAAGGGAAGTGGGCGATACACCCAAGCCAGATCGATCTGGCAAACAATCTGTTTACCCCATCGGATGCGGAAGTTAACCAGGCCAGACGCATCCTTGAAGCCATGGAACAAGCCCAGAAAGAAGGCCAGGGTGCGGTCGCCCTGGATGGGCGCCTGATCGATATCGCTTCAATCAAACAGGCCGAAGTCATGATCAAAAAAGCCGAAGAAATAGCCGCCGTTGGATAACGGTAAGGTTGAGCAAAAAAAATGAATGGCAACCGCTCAGACGCTCCTTTTTTGTTTCACCTTGTCGGCAACGTTGTGATAGATAACGCCCATGCATAATTACCTGGATTTCGAAAAATCAATCGCCGCGCTCGAAGGCAAAATAGAAGACCTAAGGCACCTGTCGTCCAACGGCGACGTCAACATCGCCGATGAGGTCAGTAAGCTTCAGGGCAAGGTCGATAAGCAGTTGCGTCAAACTTACGCCAGCTTAAGTGCATGGCAAAAGACGCAAGTCGCCCGCCACCCCGACCGCCCCCATGCGATCGACTATATAAATGCCCTGATCGATGATTTTACGCCCCTTGCTGGTGATCGTACTTTCGCCGAAGACAAGGCTATCGTCGGTGGCCTTGGCCGTTTTCGGGGAAGATCCGTTGTTGTTATCGGCAACGAAAAGGGTTCTGACACCGAAACCCGTGTCGAGCGGAATTTTGGCATGGCTCGACCCGAAGGCTATCGCAAGGCGATCAGGCTGATGGACCTGGCCGACCGCTTCAAATTGCCGGTGATCATGCTGATTGATACCACCGGGGCTTATCCCGGCGTCGATGCAGAAGCCCGTGGCCAGGCTGAAGCAATTGCCAGATCCATCGAAAAAAGTTTCAAGCTTAAAGTGCCTATCGTCAGTGTTGTGATTGGCGAGGGGGGCTCTGGCGGGGCCATGGCGCTTGCCGCAGCCAATACCGTTTTGATGCTGGAACACGCCATCTTTTCAGTGATTTCGCCCGAAGGCTGCGCCTCTATTTTGTGGCGCAACGGTGAACAGAACAAAGAAGCCGCCGAAGCCCTTAAGCTGACGGCGCAGGATCTGTTGAAAATGGGTGTTGTCGAAGCGATTATCCCGGAACCCCTGGGCGGCGCACATCGCAGTCCGGCGGCGACAATCACGAGTGTTTCTGACGTGCTTGATGGCGTGTTGACGGAACTTGTCGGTGTTGACGGTGGCGTCTTGAAAAGCCGACGGCGCGAGAGATTCCTGGCGATTGGCCAAAAACTGCCGGGTTAATCCGGCGTTTTCTTGGTTTCGATGGAAGCTGTCCAGCCGAAATCGTTGAAAATCGAATAAATCACAGGCACCACGAACAGGACCAAAACTGTTGAAACGGTCATGCCGAATGTCAGGCTAATGATCAACGGTTTTAGGATCTGTGCCTGCAGGCTTTGTTCTGCCATCAGCGGCAGTAATCCGGCGATTGTCGTCAGCGATGTCAGCAGCACCGCACGAAACCGGCCTCGACTGGCCAACCTGGCCGCCTCGAACGACGCCATTCCTTCCGCTCGCCGGATCTTGATGAAATGTACCAACAAGATGGAATCGTTGACGATCACCCCGGCTAACGACGCGAAGCCGATGATGCTGGGCATGGAAAGATCAAACCCCATCAGGTAGTGACCCCAAATCACACCGATCAGGCCCATGGGGATGATCGCCATGACGATCAGTGGTTCCACATAGCTTCGAAACAGGAAGCTGAGCAATAGGTACACGCCGATCAGGCCAAGTGCAAAACCACGACCGACAGATTGACCCGTGGACGCGCCTTCCTTGGCTTGCCCGGAATAGGAAATGCTAAGACCGGGATAGCGGGCGAACAAATCGGGCAGGAATCGCTCGGTGGTGTCACCAATGATCTGGGCTGAATTCGCCTGATCAGTGTCGATGTTGCCCTGGATGGTGACCGTCCGCTTGCCATCGACCCGGGCGATACGAGCCCATCCCCGGTCCCGTTGCAGGTCGGCGACGGCGCTTAAGGGAACCTGGCGGCCATCCCGGGCGGTGACCGTGAAATAATCAAGGTCGGCCAGGCTATCGCGGTCGTCAGCAATAAGCCGAATATGGACTTCCAGGGATTCTGGACCGATCTGGAATTCGTCGGCGGTTTTGCCAAAAAAAGCAGAGCGCAACTGACCGGCAATTTCCGATGCATTCAAGCCAAGTGCCAACGCCCCGTCGCTCAGGCTCAGGCGAATTTCGGGTTTGCCGGGGCGTAAATCGTCGCTTAAGTCCAAAACACCATGATAGGACTTAAGCCAGTTCTGCAATTCAAGGGACGCTGACTTAAGCATGTCCAGGTCATCACCATGCAGGCGCAAGTCGATGGCACGGCCCGCCGGACCCAACTGGAACTCGACGAAGTTTATACTGATGACATCAGCCAAATCACCGGTTTCGGCCCGCCACATGTTAAGGATTTCGTTGAGCACCGAGGCGCGAATCTGGGCGTCCAGCAAATCGACGGATACGGTGGCCACATGGGGGCCATTTTCGTAGGAATCAACGTTTGAACCAAACCGGATGTTGATGTTTTCGACTAGGGACTGGCCATCCGGTTGCTGCGGGGTAAGTTTCGTATTCATACGATCAAGGGCGTCGATAACGTGCCCGACGATGGCTTCCGTCTTGTGTAGCGGTGTTCCCTGCGGCAACAAAATCCGGGCCTGGATGACATTGCCATCGATTTCCGGAAAGACGACAAATTTCAGGCTGCCACCGGCGACCAGGGCAGCGGATGCCATGAGTACGGCGATGACAGAACCCAGGAACAGGTAACGCCATTTTATGGCCAGATCGACGCCGCGCCCGACCAAATTCTGGCGGACCCAGTCAAGTCTTACTTCAAACCCAATCCTGAAACGCGACGGTGGGCGCGCCATGTCGCCCTTTCTTGCATGGGCCAGATGATGCGGTAGGATCAGGAACGCTTCGACCAGGGATACAGATAAGGTGGCGATCAGAATGACCGGCAGAACCTTCATGATATGTCCCACATGGCCTTCCAGGAACAACAGCGACCCAAACACCAATACCGTTGTCAGGTAGGACGCGAGCACACCTGGTGCCACCTGTTTGGTCCCGGCAATCGCCGCCTCAAGGATTGTTTCTCCCTTGCTGACATGGGTCGCAATGTTTTCAGACAGCACGATGGCGTCATCCATCAACAAGCCAACGGCGATCAGCAGACCGACCATGGTGATCATGTCGAACGATAACCCAAGCACGGACATGACAAAAATGGTGCCCATAAACGACACCGGCAGCCCCATGGCGATCCAGAAAGAATAGCGGAAACTGAAAAACAGCCACATGGTCATGAAAACCAGAAACAATCCCTGCAAGCCATTGCCAAGAAGCATGTCCAGGCGGTCGCGCACAATCGATGATATGTTCTGCGTAAGTTCAAAATGAACGCCGGGGGGCGAGATAAGCCGTTGCGCTTCGATAAAACCGGCAACTTCGTCGACCACCGTAAGGGTGTCTTCGTCGTCGGTTTTTGTGATTTCAAGCAAGGCCGACCGTTGTCCGTTGAAAATGATCTTTTCTTCCGCCAGTTCAAACCGGTCGGTAATGGTCGCAATATCGCCCAGGCGAATTTCCGAACCACTTTTGCCCGATACGACGACCAGACTTTCAAACGTTTTAGCCGATCGCCGCTCATCCTTGAAGCGGATCAACACATTATTGGCCGCAGTTTCGATCGCCCCTACGGGCAAGTCGATGCTTTGGGCTTTGATGATATCGCCGATTTGTGAAACGCTCAGCCCAAACTGGCGCAGGGTCGTTGCGGGGATTTCAATGCCGATTTGGTGGTCGGAAAACCCTTTGATATTGACCTGCGAAACCATTCCACCTTGCAGCATCTTGTCTTTAAGGCCTTCGGCATAGGCCTTCAGATGAGGCACCGACATGGGACCGGAAACAGCAACCGCGACAACAAAGTCTGTACGCCCCAATTGTGTGACGACGGGGGCTTCCACTGTGTCTGGGAAGCTGTCGATGGCATCGACTTCGGTTTTTATGTCGTTTAAAAAGCGCTCGATGTCTTTCCCGTTGTGCATTTCCATGCGGGCGACAGCTATTCCTTCTTTAGCTTCGCAGCTGACCTCCTTGATATCGCTGATTCCATCGACGGCGTCTTCGATGCGTTCGCATATGGCACTTTCGACTTCAGCGGCGCTGGCCCCGGGATAGGCGGTCACGACCTGGATTTTGTCTGGTGGAATGTCGGGAAATGTTTCGCGTTTGACCGATGGCATAGATGCCAGGCCAACAACCAGAAGCATCACCATAAGCAAGTTCGCCGCCGTCGGGTGAAGGGCGAAAAAGCGGATCACCTGACAGCTCCGGCGCCTTCAGCCTGGCCGATCAGGTTAGCTCTTGTCGCAGGATCGGGCAGCGGATTGACCAGCATGCCATCGATTGCCGGGATGGGGTCGGAAACAACAATCGTATCACCCGCCGCCAGACCTTTTTGGATAACCACGAAATCGGTTTGCGAAAAGGCGATGTCGACAGTGCGAAAGCGTAACCTGTTATCGTGATCAACGACATAAATTGTATTTCCGTGAAGGCTGGAACGCGGTGCGACGATTTGTCCCGGACGGGGGCGTCCTTTCAGTTCAACCTCGACGAACATGTTCTTTGACAGTGGTGGTCGAACGCCGGGAATGGAATGGCGATAGGGATCGTCAACGGCAACAATGACACCGACCGTCCGGGTGTCAGGGTCGATTGTATCATTGATACGGGTAAACCGAGCTGGCCACTGGGCCGTGACCGATCCGCCACGCAAATGGACGTTGGCCTCAATCCCCAGAAATTCCGGCAATTTGCTCATGATGGCCCCGGCATTGTCCGCCAGTTCGATGCCCGGCGATATCAAGGTGATCAAACGGCCCAGCTGGACCTGGGCCGTAACTTCTGAAACGTCTATGCTGTCCACCGTGGCCAACAGCTTGCCTTGGGCGGCGAACTGGGTTTGTTCCACATTGACTTCAGAAACACGGCAATCGAAGGGGGCGATTATGGTGGTATATTGCAAATTCAGGTGCGCCTGATCCAGTTGCGCGCCGAACTGGCCCAATTGGGCGACCAGAACATCACGTTCCGCTGGCATCAGGTTTAAACTGTTGCGCAGGGTTTGCAGGCTTTGGCGACTTTTCAAAACGGATCGTTCTTCTTGATCCACGGCGGCCTGGGAGACCGTATTCTGGCTGAACAATTGGCGTTTGCGTTGCATCTCCTTTTCCGTCAAGGAGAGGCTTCGTTGTTCGATTTCGAGGGAGTCACGGATGTTTTGTTCCCGCGCCGCCAATTCATTGATTTGTGCTTTCGCCGCGCGGATGTTGGCTTCGGCCTGGGCAATCGCCAGCTGATAACTTGTCGGGTCAATCTTCAGGATCGTCTCACCCTTTGAGATGATGGCCCCTTTTTTCAGATCGGGATGGATTCCGACGATCTGTCCACCAACCTGGGCTACTGCCTGCCAAATTTTTCCCGGTTTGACGTTTCCATAGCCGATAGCACGCGGGATCAGGACGACTTCCGGGAGAGTGATGACACGGACATTCTTCACCGTTTCCCCAGCCGCCACCTGTTGTGGCATTTGACGGCTTTTGACAGCCTGGGCAATGATCACCGCGCCGATCAGGACAGGGATGACGAAAAGAAACTTTTTCCAATGCCTTAGAAAAAATTCTGCCACGTTTCGCTCTCTCCTAAATCACGGAACAGCTTAGTTTAATTTTCCGTGGCAGTGTTTATATTTTCTTCCCGTACCGCATGGGCAGGGGGCGTTGCGCGATACCCGCCCCCAGGTGCTTGGATCTTCAGGGTTGATGTCCTGCGCCGCGGTGCGACTTTTGATTTGCGTCACCATTTGTTCAGAAACACCGGGGTCCGATGCACCGGCAAGAGCCGGATCTTGCCGGGTTTCTGTCATTTCCTGCTGTTGGCGCTGGAACAGCATCGCTTCGTCATCCGGGGACATCTGCAATTCAATGTGCGACAGCACCTGGGTTACCCGTTCGCGCAACAAGTCGAGCATTTCTTCGAACAGGTTGAAGGCTTCGCGTTTGTATTCATTCAACGGGTCGCGTTGGCCATAGGCGCGCAGCCCGATGCCCTGGCGCAGGTGATCAAGCGTCAGCAAATGTTCTTTCCAAATTTGGTCAAGCAGCTGCAATAGCAGGTTTCTTTCGACCGAGCGCATGACTTCGGGGCCATAGTTGGCCGCCTTTTCGGCTGCCGTTCGATCACCCAGGTTATACAGGCGCTCGCGGATTTCAACATCCGCGATACCTTCTTCCTTGGCCCACTCAGCGATGGGTACATCTTTGCCCAGAATACGCAGGACCTCTTCATGCAAGGCATCGGTGTCCCACTGTTCGGGGTAAGCCTTCTCGGGGATGCAGCGCGTTACGATATCGTCCAGGACCTGGCGGCGCATTCCGGTGATTTCTTCAGCGACATTTTCGCTGTCCATCAATTCCTTGCGCTGCTCGTATATAACCTTGCGCTGATCGTTCATGACGTCATCGAATTTCAGCAAGTTCTTGCGGATTTCAAAGTTCCGCGCTTCGACTTTTTGCTGGGCTTTTTCAAGTGCCTTGTTAACCCAAGGGTGGACAATCGCCTCGCCGTCTTCAAGGCCAAGCTTTTGCAACATGCTGTCGATGCGTTCAGAGCCGAAAATTCGCATCAGGTCGTCTTCCAGTGACAGGAAGAACTTCGATCCGCCGGGGTCGCCCTGACGTCCGGCACGGCCACGCAGCTGGTTGTCGATACGGCGGCTTTCGTGACGTTCTGTGCCAACGATGTACATGCCGCCGGCCTTAAGAACAGCCTCTCGCCCGGCCGAGGTTTCAGCTTCCAGCCGGGCGGTGATTTCAGCCCGTTTCGCTTCGTCTTCAATGCCGTCCAGTTCCAGTTTCAGGCGCATGTCCACATTGCCGCCAAGCTGAATATCGGTGCCACGACCGGCCATGTTGGTGGCGATCGTTACCGTTCCGGGAACACCCGCCTGGGATACGATCAGGGCTTCCTGTTCGTGATAGCGGGCGTTGAGAACGTTATGGGGAACCTTTTTTGCTTTCAAAAGGGCGGCCAGGTGTTCTGATTTTTCGATGCTGACGGTGCCGACCAGTACCGGCTGGTTGCGCGCCTGACATTCGGTGATCAGTTTGATGATGGCAGCGTCTTTTTCGGCCACAGTACGATAGACTTCATCGTCCATATCGTTACGTATTTGCACGACGTTGGTGGGAATTTCTACGACGTTCAGTTTGTAAATTTCGGAAAATTCGCCAGCTTCCGTCATAGCGGTGCCAGTCATCCCGGCAAGCTTTGGGTAGATCCTGAAATAGTTCTGAAATGTGATCGACGCCAGTGTCTGGTTCTCGTTTTGAACCTGGGCGCCTTCTTTGGCTTCCAGCGCCTGGTGCAGGCCATCGGAAAAGCGTCGGCCTTCCATCATGCGACCTGTGAATTCGTCGATAATGATGACCTTGTCATCCTTGACGATATAGTCCGTATCGCGTTCGAACAGCTTGTGGGCTCGCAGAGCCTGATTGGCGTGGTGGACCAGGGATATATTACCGATATCGTAAAGCGACCCTTCGCTGAGCAATTTGGCGTCGCGCATCATTTGCTCGATCTTTTCGGTGCCGGCCTCGGTCAGTGTCACGGCCTTGGACTTTTCATCCTTTTCGTAATCTTCCGGTACGAGGCCGGGGATCAATTTGTTGATGGCTATGTAAAGTTCGGCGGCATCTTCGGTCGGGCCGGAAATGATCAGCGGCGTGCGGGCCTCGTCAATCAGGATTGAATCGACTTCATCGACGATGGCGTAATTGAACGACCGCTGGACCATGTCTTCGAGCTGGAATTTCATGTTATCGCGCAGATAATCAAAGCCGAGCTCGTTGTTCGTGGCGTAAGTAACGTCGCAGCCGTAGGCGGCACGGCGTTCATCATCGCTGAGTCCGTGCACGATATAGCCCGATGTCATGCCCAGTTTGGTGTAAATTTCGCCCATCCATTCTGCGTCGCGCTGGGCCAGGTAGTCATTCACCGTGACCACATGAACACCTTCGCCACCAAGCGCGTTAAGGTAGACCGGCAGGGTCGAACACAGGGTTTTTCCTTCCCCGGTGCGCATTTCGGCGATATTGCCCTGATGCAGGACGATGCCGCCCAATAACTGGACGTCAAAATGTCGCTGGCCGAGTGTCCTTTTGGCTGCTTCACGCACGGTGGCGAAAGCGTCTACCAGCAGGTCATCGACTGTTTCACCATCTTTAAGGCGTTGTCTGAGCCAAGGCGTGCGCGCGCTTAAGTCGTCGTCGCTTAAGCCAATCAATTCGGGCTCGAGTGCGTTAATCGCGTCAACGTCTTTTTGAAGTGTTTTTATAAATCGATCGTTGGAAGAGCCGAACAATCGCCGGGCGATGGCGCCGATCATGAAGGACCTCAAAATTATGGGTGGTCACGGATTTGAATACGTCAGCCGAAGAATTTTCCACGGCTGAAGCAAGAGATAGACAGCAACCCGCCCGGTGTCAATGCAGGGAGACATAACAGGTCCACGATATCATGCTCGTGTCGCTGGATATAGCACATTTGGCCTGAATTTTTCCAGAAATATTCGCCCCTGTGACCGCTGTCACATCCCGGCATCACGTTTTTATGAAATAAGATCATTACGAAATGGAAACGATTGTCGGGTTGTTTCTTTCCAGCCGCCAACTTCCGGTGCACCATTGAATGGGAAAAAATATGAGGTCGGATATTCTAAAGGGGCTCAGGGTCGTACTTGCCGAGCCAAACCTTTCGCTTCGCAAGAGTTTACTCGCGGAAGTGGAAGCCCTTGGCTGCACCGACATTATCGATACGGGAAATCTTGGCGGCGCATATTCGGCGTTTGATAAAGGCGGAGTCGACGTGCTTATCGGCGATGTTACCCTGCCTGAAGGCGACCTGAGCGAAGCTGTTCACGATCTTCGCCACGGAGTCGTTGGTGATAATCCATTTATTATTGTGATCGCGCTGGTTTCAAAATTCGATGTGGAAAAAGTCGGACGTGTCATCGAATCAGGGGTAGACGACGTTCAGATCATGCCGCTTAAGGAAAATGACCTGCAAACCAGGATTCAGATGCTGGCCAGCGGCCGAAAAAGATTTGTCATCACCTCTGACTATATCGGTCCCGACCGCCGTCCAATGGGTGCAGAGGTGACGGGCTCAATCGAGGTTCCGCTGATCAAGGTCCCCAATCCGTTGCAAGTGCGCATATCCGGCCGGAAGGGAAACTTAACCGCGCAACGGGCTTTTGAAAGCGCCCTTGCCATGGTTAACGAGCAAAAAATTGAACGACATGCCTACGCCGTTGACTGGTTGATGCAGAATATCCGAAAAATGCAGAACGGTGAATTGTCCATGGACGCACTTGATATGAAGGATCAGTTTGAACGATTGCACAAAATATCCGAAGACATCGTTTCAAGACTTGATGGTACGAGCTACAGCCATGCGGCGGATTTGTGCTTGACGCTGGAGAACATGTCCGTCGCCTTGAAAAGGTCACCGCAGTTAGCAGGCGAGGAAGAGCTTTATCTGCTTGGACGGTTGACCGAAGTGATCAGGCGCAAGTGCAATGGCAATTACATTGATTCCTACTATTCGGGCGAGGAAATGAGCTTGCCCGTCGATGATCACGGCACCAGCGGTGCCGCTAACCTGGCTACAAATTAAACGACAGGCTGATCGAACCAAACCGGTCGGGGCGGGATTGACCCGCAAATTCCCGTGTTCGGATGACGTGGGTGTAGGCCAGCGATGCCCGACCGTAAATAAACACCCCGCCAAAATTGAAATCACTGACGAAGGGGCGTTTGGAAACCCGGTGGCTTGCGGCAAAGGTGTTGCCATCAAGAAAAATGTTGCGCAAAACGGCGCGTTGTTCGACTCCGGCGAACAAATAAAATCCAATATCTTCAACAGAATCGATGTATCCCGGTCCCGACAGGTTGGGGCGAATACGGGGCGTGCCGAAATCATTGGGCATATTGTAGCCGAGGCGGAACATGCTTCCGACTCGCAAGGATGTATCGACATTTCCCACGCTTAATCCGTAGTGGGGCATGATGTCGAAGGCCAGGTCCCGGCCAATCCCCGTGTCGCCACCATAGGCGCCGGACAGTTTTTCGCGGTGGCGAAATTTCCATTCATAATGCAGCGCCAGTCCGGGTTCGTTCTTTAACTGGTGATCCCAGCCGTTGGGGCGGGTCACCTGGATATAGTTGTGAACCATGGTTTGCACATCTTCGGCATAGGATTGTGGGCCGACGATACCGATGTTCAATTCCCAGGTGTTCAGTTTATCCCATTTGTTCCAGCCGGTTTCGCCATGTGCCAGCTTTTTTTCGTTGTAAAGCGACAACCCCAGGTAAAGCCATCCGGCATAGGGGCGGTCGTCTTCGATGACATCGGCCACGGCTATTCTTTCGGGCGTGTAAATGTTCTGCCCCAGCGCGATGCCGGTGCGCCAGGTGCTGCGGTTGCCTTCAATGTCACGGTCATCAAACGGGTTGAGCAGGGCCGGGACCATATCGAATTCTTCGGGACGATCCTGAATCTGTTCTGAAACCCAGGATAGCCGGGTGCCGTGCGTGTAGTGGCGGTCGGTGTTGGCGATTCGATCATTTTCGAATTGCAGGGTCAGTGATCCGGGGCCGAACCACTTTTTTAGCAGGTCAAGCGCCGGCGCCTTGTCGTCCGCCCTTGTTGCACCGGGCAGGCTGCAAATCGCCAAGAGGGACATAAAAATGACAAAGATGGTTTTCATGTTCTTTGATATGCGCTATCCCGTGTCGGGATCAAGGTCGTCGGACCCATTAATAATTGTTGAGAGGATTTTCGTCTATGTTTCGATATTTCCAGCCCTTTGCCGGATCTGCCGTTGTTGCCGGTGTATTACTGGCATCCGCAATAATACCTGTCATGGCGGCACAAGATAGCGACCCGGTTGTTGCCCGGGTTGATGGTATGGAAATTCATCGCTCCGACGTCGAGGAATCGCGCCTCAGGCTGCCAGAACGGTTTCAATCCGTGCCGCTGGAATCCGTGTTCGGGTTTCTGGTCAACAGCCTGGTCGACAGTAAACTGGTGGTCGCTGAGGCTCGCAAGATCAATCTCCATGAATCTGAAGATGTGAAACAAACCATGGCCCGCATCGAAGAGCAGGTTCTTGAACGGGCCTTCCTTGGCGCTTATATCGAAAGCCGCATCACCGACGCCGAATTACAGACCCGCTACGAGAAGATGGTCAAGGACGCGACGGTCGAGGATGAAATCCATGCCCGTCACATCCTGCTGGAAACCGAAGCACAGGCGCGCGAAGTTATCACCGAATTGACCGGCGGGGCCGATTTTGCCGAACTGGCGAAAACCCGCTCTAAAGGTCCGTCCGGTCCGACCGGCGGCGATCTGGGCTTTTTTGGCAAAAGCCAGATGGTCGAAGCCTTCGCCACCGCCGCCTTCGCGCTGGAAAAAGGAGCCTTCACCAGCGAGCCCGTACAGACCCAGTTTGGCTGGCATGTCATCAAGCTGGAAGACCGGCGCAAGGTCCAGCCGCCCAGCTTTGCAGAAGCCGAACCGCAACTGCGCCAGGAAATGTCGCGCCAGATCGGAGCTGATTTCTTGCAGGACATTCGAAAAGCAGCGACAGTTGAACGCTTCAACATTGACGGAAGCGTCATGAAAGAACCCGCCGCCCAATAGCTGCTATAGCTGAAAGCCCGAATGTAAAATGACCGCCTTGTCGCCCCTGGCACCTGCACAGTTTCCAAGCCTTCCTGCCATCGCCGGGGTCCGGCTGGCGGTAGGCGAGGCGGGCGTTCACTATAAGGGGCGAACCGATTTATTGTTGGTGGAACTGGTCCCGGATACCACGGTTGCCGGTGTTTTTACCCGTTCTTTGACGGCGTCGGCGCCCGTCGAATCGTGTCGCAAGGCCCTTACCGGCGGGTTGGCACAAGGCCTGGTCGTCAATTCGGGCAATTCCAACGCGTTCACCGGCAAGCTTGGGGTGGCATCTGTGGAGCGCACGGTTGAGGCTGCTGCCGACTTGTTGTCATGTCGGCCGAGCAAGATTTTTACGGCCTCGACCGGTGTTATCGGCGAACCCATGGCCGATCACAAAATCACCGACGCCCTGCCAGGCTTGCATGCCAACTTGGCCGACGACGCATGGGAGCAGGCGGCCCGGGCGATCATGACCACGGATACCTTTCCCAAGGCGGTGACAACCCATGCCGATCTGGGCGGCGTCGCCGTGACCATCAACGGCATCGCCAAGGGCTCGGGCATGATCGCACCCGATATGGCGACCATGCTGGCATTCGTCTTTACCGATGCTGCCATCGCTGCCCCGGTATTACAGGAATTATTGAACGAGGGCTGTACCCGGTCGTTCAATTGCATCACCGTCGATAGCGACACGTCAACCAGCGATACCCTGATCCTGTTCGCGACGGGGGCGGCTGGAAATGACATGATCAGCAAGATTGATGATCCCAGGCTTGAGGGCTTTAAGGTCTCTCTCAACGCTTTGCTGGTCGATTTGGCGTGTCAGGTCGTGCGTGATGGCGAAGGGGCCAGCAAATTCATTTCCATAACCGTCAGCGGCGCCGATAGTCAGCAAGCGGCGCGTGCCATAGGGCTATCCATCGCCAACTCGCCCCTGGTCAAAACCGCGATCGCCGGTGAAGACGCCAATTGGGGCCGCATCGTCATGGCTGTGGGAAAATCGGGCCAACGCGCCGACCGCGATTTGTTGGAAATCAGCATCGGCGGCATTAAAGTTGCTGCTGAAGGCATGGTGGTCGATGGATACGAAGAAGCCCCCGTGGCTGAACACATGAAGGGTCAGGAAATTGATATTGCAGTCGATTTGGGCCTGGGCGACGGCATGGCGACAGTGTGGACCTGTGACCTGACGCACGGCTATATCGACATCAACGCCGACTACCGATCCTGATACCCGGCCAGGTTCAGCGAACCCGGGCAAACCAGTTCAGGTTTACAAACACACCCTTCATCACCGGTAAGGTAATGGCCGAAGCCACCATGGCAAAGGTGATGGTGATCAGGGTCAGGTCGTTGCTGGAAATATCGCTTTTGATCAACCCGGCGATCAGCCATACCGCGAAATGACCGACAAATAAAACCGTCGCCCAGGGGGCGGCGTCGTCGGTTCGAATGTTACGAAACGACTCGTGACATTCGGGGCATTCTGCAAGCAGATTAATGTAGCCGGTAAAGATACGGCCCTGGCCGCAATTCGGGCAGCGGCGAATCAAGCCTCTTTTGGCGATGGTCCAGTAACTATTCATGGCTTTGGGGGGAACTCCAAGGGCGGGGCTTGTCAAAGTTCAGGTTGTTCAGGTTATGCTACCAAGCGCAATCATCAGGGCGAGCAGGGCGATCGTTGCGGCTTGCAAGCCCACCCGCCAGCGCATCAGCAGGTTTCCATACTTGTCATGGGCGCTGACGCTGGTCGCCATTGTGACCAGCCCGGCAACCAGCACCAGCAACGTGGATACCGCGCACAGGCCAATCAGGTAGGGCAGAATGGACAGGATCGTTGACATGGCCGCGTTATATCACATGCGCCGTCGCGTTCACCAAAAAAATATTACCGATGTCGTATACACGGCCCCGGATATGGCTCTAAATTGACGACATGTCATACCATGAAGGTTGTTTCAACGCCCCGGTCAACAAGCCCCTGGAACCTGCGCCAACGCTGTTGGTGGCGGCGGTCGCCATGCTGGATGTGGATAACCGGGTGCTGCTGGCCAAGCGGCCCAAGGGCAAGGCTCTGGCCGGTATGTGGGAATTTCCCGGCGGCAAGGTCGAAGCGGGTGAAACACCCGAAGCCGCACTGGTGCGTGAACTGGACGAAGAACTGGGTGTGGATATTACCGAAAGCTGCCTTGCTCCGCTTACTTTCGCGTCCCACATTTATCATGCGGGCGAAGCGGGTGAAACTGCCTTTCATTTGCTTATGCCGCTCTATGTGTGCCGGGTCTGGAAGGGGCGGGTGCGGCCCCTTGAAGGCCAGCAACTGAAATGGGTGCGCCCGCTGGCCATGCGCGACCTGCCCATGCCACCGGCCGATGAACCACTCGTCGCCATTCTCAGGGATTGGATATAAGGGATTGGATATGAAAACCGCCTGCCTGATCATCATCGGCAACGAAGTGCTGTCGGGCCGCACCCAGGACGCCAATCTGGCATTTTTGGGCGACGGGCTTAACAGCGTCGGCGTTCGCCTGGCCGAAGCCCGGGTGATACCGGACGATACCGATGTCATTGTAACAACCGTCAACGAATGCCGGGCCAGGTTTGATTATGTTTTCACGACGGGCGGCATCGGCCCGACCCACGACGACATTACCTCTGCCGCCATCGCCAAGGCCTTCGACCTGCCCTTGATTCGCCACCCCGAAGCCCTGGCGGCCTTGAAAAAATATTACAAAAACAACGAAGTGGAACTCAACGAACAGCGCCTGAAAATGACCGAAACGCCAGAAGGGGCGACCCTGGTCAGCAACCCGGTCAGCATCGCGCCCGGATACCAGATCGGCAACGTCATCGTCATGGCCGGGGTGCCGCGAATCATGCAGGCCATGTTCGATGGCATGAAACACACGCTGGCGGGTGGCAAGCCCATGATATCGCGCTCGATCCTGGCCCACATCGGCGAAGGAACCATTGCCAAGGGGTTGGGCGATATCCAGTTGCAGCACGAAGACGTGGAAATCGGCAGTTACCCGTTTTTCCGAAACGGCAAGCTGGGCACCAGTCTGGTCATGCGGGCCATCGATTCCGCCGCCATTGATGCGGCGGCAGAAAAGATAAAAACCCTGGTCCGATCCTTAGGCGTTGAACCAATCGACGAATAGGCCGCCAAAGCTACTGGAAAGTTCCTGCCAATATGCTATACGCAGGTTACCGAGCGATCCTGTCGCCTGTGCGGGCGTGGTGAAATTGGTAAACACAAGAGACTTAAAATCTCTCGGGAGCAATCCCTTGCCGGTTCAAGTCCGGCCGCCCGCACCACCACCCAAGCAAATATTTTCTTAACCCATTGATATTTTTTATGTTTCACGCAAAGCCTGTGTGAAAAGGCAGACCAAATGGTAGGCCGTTCGTGTCCTTCATTCGTGTACCAGAAGCGAGGTATCTTTTATTTCTCTCGTCGGGTGCATAATGATCTCCAGATTCATTACAGAACATCCAGAATCATTCTGTCCTTACGCACCAAGTCATCAAAGGCCGCGAATGTGAAGGCAGCTTCATTGTCTTCTCAGTTAGACGAAGACTGGCTCACTCTTCGATGGGATAGTGATGACAGTCCCATGAGGTGAAGGAGCCTGTCTTGTCGCGCTCGTTCTTGAAGGTGTGGAAATCAGATAAATAAGGCTTTCAGTTCTTTTTGAGTTTAGTCATTCTGGAAATTCTTCTTACTAAGAAATAACCTGAATCTAGAACTGTGTGCCAATAGTCCCTTGTACACGGGCAATTCGAAATAGTTATAACTCATGTGACTAACCGCAAGAACGACAAATAGAAATATCCCTACGCCAAAAGTAGTGTCGCGAAATCCATGCAATACCTCATCAAACAGCAGTATAATCGGGAAGTGAACTAAATAAATTGAAAATGAAATGTCTCCAATATATGAAAATTTACCCAATATATGCGATATTTTATTAGAGTTAGCGAAAACGAAAACAATACTAGAAAATAAAACTGGGACAACAAAATCTAAAAGTGTTCTTGGTAGTGGGCCGTATATTAGAAATAAAAAACACAATAGAGCCGCTACTTCCGACTTCGCACTGAAGTCAAATCTCTTTCGAGAAAAAAAGTTATAAAGCACCATTCCCAATAAAAATGAAGCAAGACAACGCGTTAATCCTGAATTAATTATTCCTTTGTATTCACGCGCATGTGTCTGCAGGTGACCAGTCCCATACGCAACCACCAAAAAACAAAAAATAGAAATAACCAAGAAATAGAAATTAGCGTTTTTCTTGTATTGCGAGATCATCAAGACAAATAAGAATGTGGATACATTCACCCAAAACTCTACAGAAATTGTCCAGCTAGGCAGATTATATGAAAGGCGTTTTGGTCCAAATCCTATATTTTGAACGAAGAACAAATGTTGCAGCATGCTATTGGTTACAATTTCTTTTGAATAAACTAGATAGATAACTACAGTTGCAATCAAGGTTAGCAAATGCAGAGGATACATTCGTGCAAACCTACGAAAAGCGAAATCCCAAAATGTTAAGTCGCTTCTGACAAAATAACTATGGGTCAATACAAAGCCACTTAATAATAGGAAAAAATCTACTGCGAGAATATACGACGAAGAAAAAGATAAGTTTATGTGTCCAAGTACCACGGCAATAGCTGCTACCCCCCTCAAAGTATCTAAAGCTCTGAATCTTTCACGTTTCAATTCCCCGCCCCTCCCCTGTGTTACCACGCCATAGAGCATTGATTCATGATCAAAGCGACAACGTATTGCTCTCTATCAAAGCAGTTACATAATATTCTGGACAAATCATATCGGTAAATACCCATGTAAATACAACACAGTAATGGTACAGACGGTAACGAAATCGATATCGTTACTCATGCTTTGATGGACCCTTGTGCCCCGCTGCTTTAAACTGGGGTGGCGATGTTGCTGTGGGTTTAATAGCTGGGTAGCCCTTCAATAATATCCTATTTGAGCATTCACCCGCCCATTTATTTCACAACAAAGCCGCAAATACGATGATACTTCCGAACTCTCCGGTTCACTTTGCGGACACCATGGAGCAACACTGGGTTGAATCCCTTGCTAACATCGAGCGATCAACTGAAGACCATCTGGATGCAGTTGGCCCATGTATTCGGATAAGCGATTTTCGCTCAAGACAAATCCGACAGTGAGACTTGGCGTGTCCTTCAATCACCGACAGGCACAGGGAAGACTCAAGGCCTTTGTGGCTATTCATCCATGGTCGCAGACCAGAATAGGAAGGTAGATGACGATGGTGGAATTGGCAACTTAATCGTCACCCGGTTGATCGCTCAATGTGACGAGGTCGTCGATCTGATTAATCGACTGTCAGGAATTAAAGTTGCTTTAGCCAGACATTCAAAAGCCATGGTCTCCACCGACCAGCTGGCATCTGGAAGTCACAAGAAGTGGATGCATGAATACCCCGACAGAAACAACCATCGCCAGTTCCCCCCGTCACCGTCGGTGCGCCCGTGGCGTCATCTGAGCGATCCCAGATGATTCACCAGAGCATCATCAATAGCGACGATCAACAATATCACCAACCAAATCCAACAGGACTCAGGGATCCGCTCTGGGTGTCCTGAAGGTTGCTCATGTGGGGTTGCAGTCAGATAGGCTAAAGTTGCTTCAGTCAGGGGAGGCCAAACGGTAGACCAAAGTAGCCTCTTCACATCGAATCTCTAGTGGCTTAAGATATTGATTAAATTGGGTATCCGCAACAGGCCGCCCGCACCATCTTCCTAGCTTTCCACTTTACGTCATTCCCGCGTAGGCGGGAATCCAGTATCTTTGGGGGATGAAATAGCCCTGTGTTTACATGTTGGCCAGCGCGCGCAATGGCACGATTTATATTGGTGTGACCAGTAACCTGGTGAAGCGAATTCACGAGCACAAGAATGATGTGTCCGAGGGATTTACGAAGAAATACAGTGTCCATTTTCTGGTCTGGTACGAAGTTCACGAAAGTATGGAAAGTGCCATCACACGTGAGAAACAGATGAAGAAATGGAACAGGGCCTGGAAACTTCGGGTTATCGAAGAAAGTAATCCGTACTGGAATGATTTGTTCAACCAAATTGTCTGATCAAGGCTGGATTCCCGCCGGCGCGGGAATGACGTAATAGAGCCTGTTAAATTCGGGGATCGATCGGGCCCGGTCCACGCAGTTGCGAGGGGCGATGAATTCCTTGAAGTTGGTGGCAGGGAGGGCCAATTATTCTGGAAGCGGAATCTGGGGGCAGGTAGGGAAATGTGTCCTGAGGATGCGCCAGTAAATAACAATGGTGAATGGGCCAACAACTAGGAGAGGGTTAAGTCATGTCAGGAGACAAGATTTCGGTCACGTTTGAAATTCAGGCCGATGCGGAAAAAATGCTGGAGCACGCGGCGGCCCAATATGGGCTGCCCGATAAACACAAGGCCATGCGGTGCTTTCTTGATTATTTGGCCAAGGACGCCAACTGGAACCAGATCTTCACTTTGGTCCGGTGCATACGGTGCCAGGATGACGGTGGATGGAAACCGCCCGAAGCGGGTTAAGGCGTTCGGCGTTGTTTTAAGCACGATTGTTTTTCCAAAAGACAATCGGGGTGCGGCATGATGTAATATGGATCACGGTTGCTTTTGGGCCGGTAGCTGGCGGAACTTGGGCAGCATGCAAATTTATTTTCAACGCTGGCAGGCGCTGCCCGGTAACGTTCGGGGGTCGCTGATTGTCCTGATCGCGTCACTGGCTTCGGTGATCATGTCTGCGTTGATCAAACATGTGGGCCAAACCATTCCGGTGGTCGAAATTCTGTTCGTGCGCCAGATCATTGTGCTGATCATTATTTCGCCGGTGATCTTTCGAAATTTGAGGTCGGTGTTTAAATCCCGCGCCTATGGCCTGCATTTTTTGCGTGCCACACTGTCGGTAATCGCCATGTACACGGGGTTCACCGCGGTGGTCCACATGCCGCTGGCGGAAGTGACGGCGATTACCTTTGCGCGCACCCTGTTCACCACCATTCTGGCCATCATTTTTCTAAAAGAAATCATCGGCATGCGCCGGTGGACCAGCATTATAATCGGCTTTGTCGGCGTCCTGGTGATCATCCGTCCCGATCCTGACAATATTAACATCTATGCCCTGATGGCGATTATTTCGGCCTTGTTTGTTTCGGGCATTCATATTGTCATGCGCAAGCTGTCGCAGATCGACAAGCCATCGATGATCATGGCCTTCCAATCGGTATTCATTGCCCTTGTCATGGCTGTGCCGACTTATTACCAGTGGGTAACGCCTAATCTGGATGACATGATTTACATTCTGGCAATCGGCATCCTGATGTCTGTGATGCAATGGCTTTTTATTCAGGCGCTCAAGGCGGGCGAAGCGGCGGCGATTGCGCCTATGGAATACGTGCGCTTGCTCTATGCCGGGGCCATCGGGATCATCTTCTTTGCCGAAATTCCCACCGCCTGGACCCTGTCAGGAGCTGCGATTATTGTCGCCAGCACGCTTTACACCTTGCACCGAAATTCCGTGACAAAACCTGGGAAATAGCTTTCTGAAACGCAAATCAAAAGAAGGGGGGTCTATCCTGTACTCATGGCCAGGATGCGGCTGATGTCGGTCATGGGGCGCCCGGATTCGGCTTGCCATGTATTGAAGGCATCTTGCGCCGCCGCCATGGCTTTTTGAGACGTAGGGGGGGTATCGATAACGCCTTCGGCCACGAGCCTGGCGACAACATCCCGCGACAGGATAAAGCCATCCACCCCCATGAAACGCAGAAAATAAGGGCCGGTGTTGCCACCAAGACGGGATCCCCGTTTTTTAAGCAGGGTCAACAGGCTGGCATAGTCGCCAGTTGGCCAGTTTGCGAAAGCCTTGCCAGCACTGCCATGTTCCCTTGCCAGGTCGGCGATAAAAACCGCGTTTTGTTGTACTGAACGAATTTTTGTTCCATGGCGCACGATGCGTTTGTCGGACACCAGACGGGCAAAATCATCATCGTGCAGCATGGCACAGTGGCCAATATCAAAACCCTCGAAAGCCAGCTCGAAACCCGGCCACATGTTGTCGACAACTTTCCAGTTGAAACCTGCCTGGAAAATGCGTTTGGTCATGCACGACAGCCAGCGATGGTCGGGTTGGGCGGCCAGTTTCGCACGGGACATGGGCTTGTCCAGCAGGGCTTCCAGGGCCTTTTCGCCTCCTTTGCGTTTGGCTGCGATGTCATAGATTTCGGCAAAAGTACGCATGATCAAGCCTCCGCTAGCAGGTCCAGGCCCTGCAATGTTGTTTTGGCGACCTGCCACAGGTCAGCTTCGTTTCGCACTATTTTGGACAGGACATTCAACCCGACGATCAGGTTTTGAACCGTCAAGGCCAGGGCGGGAATATTAACCTCACTCTTGATTTCTCCACTGGCGACGCCCCAGCGCATAACTGTTTCCAGGCGGTCAGCGCAGCCCAAGATTGTGGTTTTTAGTGTGGGGCCCAGTTCATCGTCATTATTGCATAGTTCGGCGACACAATTGACGGCCAGGCACCCCCGCGCTTCAGGGTCGTCGGCCCTTGATTTACAAATGGCGCGCAACGTATCTGTCAGCAGTTTTTTGATCGACATGTCCGGTGTTGCTTCGCTCACTGCCAGGTCGGGTGTTTGCTTGCAATACAGTTCAAGGGCCTCGCCAAACAATGCCTGGCGACTACCAAAAGCGTTATAGAAGCTGGACCGCGTGATACCCAGTTTTTCAGACAGGGCCTTGACCGAATTGGCCTCGTAGCCGTCACGCCAGAACTCGTTCATGGCGAATTCTACGGCCTCTTGACGATTGAATTTAGAGGGGCGTGCCATGCCTGGTTTCCTTGGAAATGAAGGGGCTGTTAAATTATTTTATTCATCTATGGACAAAACCTATCGAACATGTTTTATACATTCGTGAACATAACAGAGATCATCCAATCAAATCAAGACAGGAGCACAGCATGACCGCCATTTTTGTTGCAACTTCCAGGGTCAAGGATCCCCAAAAATATGCCGAATACGGCGCCAGTGCCAGCGCAACCATTGCCGCTTTTGGCGGTGCACTGGTGGTGAGGGGGAAGGCGAGCGATACTCTGGTGGGCGTTAGCGACCATCAGACTGTTGCCGTGGCACGCTTTCCCGATATGGCGGCCTTAAAATCCTGGTATCAGTCATCCGATTATCAGGCATTGATCCCGCTGCGCGATGAAGCCGTGGACATGACCCTGGTTACTTACGAGGAACCAGCTTAATAAATATCAAGAAGGGTGTTCCGGGGCAGCTGCACGATCTGCAAAGCGATGCCCTTCTTGGTCATTTTACCGCCATATACCCCAATTCGATGGCGCGCTGCAGGGCGATAAAGGCATCCCGTGCTTCTTCAAAGCGTCGCCGGTACAGGGATAGTTCCTCTATCTCAGCCGAGCCCTTTTCACCTTCAGGGTTTTTTTCATCGGCGAATTTGAAGGCCGCCTGGATGTATTGCGCCCGCAGTTTTGCCACGACAATGGAAAACGACAGGATCCGCTCTGATGTGATCGGTGGAACATATTTATGAATAACCTCGTTATTCGTGAGGCGGATCGCCTGTTCGGTCTTTCTCAGAAAGCGCTGATTTTTGGTTAGTTCATCGTCCATGTCCATGGCGATCTCCTTGATTGCAACATTGATTGTACCCAAATACCGTCGCATACCCTTGCGAACCCGGCAAGGTCAGGTTGACGGGGTAGGTTAGGCGATTGCTCTGGCCCCGCCAAAATAGTAGTGTTTTGGTGGCATGTGAATCGTAATCGGGGGCGCAAATCTCTGTGGATAACAGAATTGTTTTGAAATTATCGAAACTATATACTGTGTGTCTTTGGGCAATTTAAACGCAACATCTGCCAACCTGTAAGTATAAACAAGTTTTGACAAGCTGCTAATTAGTAAATAGCAATTTTTTCACGGTAAGTATTTGTGTACAATCCGTATTGCTGTTTTCACATTTGTTTAAACATTATCGTCCATATATGTCTTCTGTGAATAGCCGACTGAAAGACTTGATAGATGCTGCAAACTGATCTTTCCCAGCAAGCCGTAATTACCCTGGATGCCGCCGGTACGGATTCTGTGACCGTGCCGGGCGGGGCCTGGTTGCTGAAGGCGGATTTTTCCGTTCAGGGGACCGACTTGCTGTTGACCGGGGCCGATGGCGCCCAAATCCTGGTTCGTGACTTCTTTTCCTCTGACACACCTCCGGATCTGGTCACGGACGGCGGCGGTGTAATTTCAGCCGAACTTTCAATCAAGCTGGCCGGGCCCCAGGCACCGGGGCAATTCGCCTTGGTGCAAAACGGGCCGTTCCAGATTGCCCAGGGTGCCGAAGAACCCGTCGGCAAAGTTGAAGCCACCGATGGTCTGGTCGAAGCCATTCGTACCGATGGTTCCAAGGATACGCTGACCAAGGGGTCGCCAATTTTTCAAGGGGATACCATCGTTACCGGCAAGGGGGCGGCGGTTGGCATTACGTTCGTTGATGACACAACATTTTCTTTAGGTGAAGACGGGCGCATGGTGCTCGACGAAATGGTTTATGATCCCGGTGGCCAGGACAACACCTTTAACGCCAACCTGGTGCAGGGCGTGTTTTCGTTCGTCAGCGGCCAAATCGCCAAAACCGCGCCGGAAGGCATGACCGTATCAACACCGGTTGCGACCATCGGTATTCGGGGCACCAAGGTTGCCGGGCGCGCAGCCCAGGAAGGCGAACTGAATACCATTTCCCTGTTGCCCGAAATCGATCCCCAAGGCAATACTATCGTGGGTGAACTTATCGTCACCAATCAGGGCGGCACGGTTACGCTGAACCAGGTCGGTGCGACTGTGCAAATGAGCAGTTCATTTCAGTCGCCGCCGCCGCCGGTTGTCTTTTCGCCGCAACAAATTCAGCAGCAGTTCGGGGCGGCATTGAACTCACTGCCCGACGCACCTGCTGTGGGTCAAAATGAAGGCGACGCCGCCGAAGGCGATGGCACGGCGCCGCCCGATGGCGAGGCTGACGGCGAAGCCCCACCAGAGGGAGAGGGGGAAGCCCCGCCCGAAGGTGAAGAGCAATTGGCCGAAGGGGAAGCGCCACCCGAAGGTGAACTTCCGCCTGAAGGTGAACTGCCACCCGAAGGCGAACTGCCGCCTGAAGGCGAAGCGCCGCCCGAAGGTGAAGGCCCGCTTGGTGGCCCTGAATCCGAGGGAGCAGTAGAACAGGCAGCACGCGAGGCGCTCGCCGCCGGTGCATCTGAAGAAGAAGCACTTGCCGCCGCGACTGCCGCCGCCGCGGCAGAAGGCGCCAGCCCGGAAGAAATTGCCGCTGGCGAACAGGCGTATCGCGAAGCCATAGCCGCAGGCGCATCGCCTGAAGATGCCTTGCGAGCCGCCGGTGATGCCGCCGGTGCGCTTGGTGGGGAACCGCTTGACGGCGGCCCAGCACCCTTGCCGGGTAGTCAGCCTGGCCCACAATTTGGCGGCACGGACCCCTTTTTTGGTGGTGGCGGTGGCCTGTTCGATGGGGGTGACCCGTTATTTGGCGGTGGCGATACCTTTGGAGATCCGCTTTTCGGCGGTGCAGGTGGGGATACCTTCGGTGACCCCTTGTTTGGCGATCCTTCGTTGGGCGAGCCCGGTGGTGAATTTACGTTCGATTTTTCCGATCCCTTTAACGATGGGCCGTATCTTGGTGGTCCCGGTGATCCCATAATCAATCCAGATGGCGGGACGACGGAGAATGTGTTTGCGCAAATTTTTGATGGGGCATCGCCCTTGCCAAATCGAGTCACGACCGGCAATGATACTCTTGTCGGAAATGACCTGAATACCCGTATTGTCATGGAGCAGGGAACCACTCTGGGCGGCAGCGATACCGTCAATGGCGGGGGCGGCACGGATGAAATCGCCGTCCAGAATCTGGATGGTATTGCCCTGATCTATAATGCGACGTCAGCCCCGAACACCGCCACATATTCCAACGCCGGCGGCTCTTTGACCGGCGTGGTAAGCCTGACGTCGGTCGAACAGATATTTGCCAGCGACGGGGTCGAAAATTTCAGCGATACCACGGACACTTCTGTCACGACAAAGTTAGACGGTGTCCGCTTGATGGTTAGTCCTGAAGATACCGGACAGGGGTATTTGCTCGCGGGATCTGCCGGAAATGACACGCTGAACTTGTCCAATATGACGAATCTTGCCAGCAGTTATAGCGGATTGTCTGGCGCAACCGGTGCTGTTGTAACTTCCGGGGCAGTTCTGGGAACTATCATTTTTGGCAAGGCTGGCAACGATACGATTACCGGTTCGGAAGCGGGTGATATCATCTTCGGCGGTATCGGCGACGATGCACTTAATGGCGGCGGAACGACGACGACCAGCGGTGGGGACCTGATTTTTGCAGGCGCGGGGGCAGACGTTATCACTGTCAGTTCAGCAACCGATGCATCTGCCTTCGTTGGTGGCCTCGGGGCCGATACCCTTACGTATGCCGGGTTGGCTGCGGGGGCCATTTCCTTTGGCATTACAAGTACGGGCATTAGCGCCAGCCGCACCTTCAACATGACCACGGTAACCGATACCATCGTAGGGATCGAAACGCTGACCGGAACGACCGGCGGGGCTGGAAATAATAACAATTTTACATTCAGCCAAGACTCAACGGCCTTGGCGCTGGGTACATTTTCCGGCGGGTCTGAAGCCGATACTTTTGTCTATAATACTGGCGCCGTTGTGACTGCCGCGCTGGATGGTGGCACCGGAGGGGACACGCTGACCGTTAACGGCGGGACACATACCTTAAACGTCACCAGTATCGAAACCATCAACGGTAGTGCTGCATCTGAGGCCGTGACCCTGGCGAGCGTGCAAGCGGGTGTTGGAATTAATCTGGCCGGTGGGACTGACTCATTGACGTTGGCAAATGGAACCAACAGTGTGACCATCAGCGGAACAGAAAGCATCACCGGTGGCACCGGTGGGGATACCGTGACGTTGAGTGCGACGCTTGCCGCCGGAACCATCAATCTGGCAGGTGGTGTTGATAGTTTGACACTCGCTGCGGGAACCAACGGCCTGACGGCGAATGATATTGAAACCGTTATCGGTAATTCCGGCGTCGATGCCGTGACTCTGACGGGCTCTTCGGCCACGACCGTGACCGGTGCTGGCGGCGCCGACATCTTGACGTTGTCGAGTACCGGTACTCATACGGTCAAATACAACGCCCTTGGCGATGGTGGCGATACCGTCAATGGCTTCAACGCCGGGGCTTCGGGGGACGTGTTCCAATTCACAACCAGCTTTGGTGGTTCCCAAGTCTTGAATCTGACCCTCGAGAGCGTTGCCGGTGTTGGCACCACAGGGGCTAATGTGATTGTCGCCGACTCTTCCTTACTGTCGACGAACTCGGCGACGGCACTGGCGGATGTGCAGGCCTTGCTGAACTCCATACACACCGCCAATACTTTCATCTCGTCGACGAATAAGTTCGTCGTCGGGATTATCGACAATGATGCCAGTGCAACGGTCACCGCAGGTGATAAATATGCCCTTTACTACGATGCCGATGTGACAGCAGGTGACGCGGTGCTGATTGCTACTTCTGACATCGATGCATCGACGACGGCGGCTTCGACCTGGGACGCGACCAATTTCAGCATACTTACTTGATCCAGGTTTTGTCTTAGTCCCGCCACACCGGGTTTGACCATGCCCGGCGGCCCTGATCGTCGATCACTGTGACCCTGAAATAACTGTCATGAAACCGTTTCAACGGCAGCGTGCATTCGGTGATCCCGGTACCCATCTTCATGGTCGAACGCGATCCCCGGCCGGTCAATGAAACTGTGCTGGCCGGAGAACAGGTAATCGTCACGTCATCTGCACCGATGTGCACATTATGAATCTCGGGCCCCTGACTGGAATAAAAACGCCCGGCCTTCAGGGATGCAACCAAGGCATCCGGATCGAGTTCTTCGGCCTGGACACAGACCCATCCGCCAAAGCAATCGTGGGTCATCTGGTGGGAATCATCGGTGGCGAAGGCGTTCAAGCGCC
>Ga0316204_10001297_pt1 | contig 71294 bp, 62 predicted proteins | sample 6monrhotite_MG_2_FD_205661 | JGI IMG/M metagenome (GOLD analysis project Ga0316204, IMG submission 205661) | Microbial mat bacterial communities from mineral coupon in-situ incubated in ocean water Damariscotta River, Maine, United States -... | ecosystem: Environmental > Aquatic > Marine >... | reverse complement strand
TCTTCGATCTTGAAGCGCTTGGCGAATTCCATCACTTGCCACATGTCGGATTTAGCTTCTCCCGGGGCCTTAACCTGTTGACGCCAGAACTGAGTGCGTCGTTCCGCATTGCCATAAGCACCTTCCTTTTCCATCCACATGGCAGTGGGCAGAATAAGGTCGGCGGCCAAGGCCGTCACGGTGGGGTAGGGGTCCGACACGGTGATGAAGTTTTCCGGATTGCGATACCCGGGCAGGCCTTCCTCGTTCATGTTGGCCGCAGCTTGCATGTTGTTGTTGCACTGGACCCAATAGGCGTTCAGCACCCCGTCTTTAAGCATGCGGTTTTGCAGCACGGCGTGGAAGCCGGGCTTGGCGGGAATGGTGCCTTTGGGCAGTTTCCAGATGCCTTCCGCAAAATCTCGGTGCTTTTCGTTCATCACCACATAATCGGCAGGAAGGCGATGCGAGAACGTGCCAACTTCGCGCGCGGTGCCGCATGCCGAGGGCTGACCGGTGAGTGAGAACGGACTGTTGCCCGGCTCGGAAATTTTGCCCATCAACAGGTGGACGTTATACATCAGGCCATTGACCCACACGCCGCGGGTGTGTTGGTTAAAGCCCATGGTCCAGTATGATGACACCTTCTTGTTCGGGTCGGCATAGACCTTGGCCAGACGTTCCAATTTTTCAGCGGGAACGCCGGAAATCTCGCTGGCTTTTTCCAGCGTGTATTCCGACACCATCTTGGCGTATTCGTCGAAGCCGATTTTGTTGAACTTACCCTTATTGGGGTTCGCCGACGCTTTTTGCAGCGGGTGCTCATCGCGCAGGCCATAGCCGATGTCGGTGGTGGTGGCGTTGAAGTTCACATGCTTGTCGATGAAGTCCTGGTTGTAAGACTTGGTCTGGATGATGTAATTGGCAATGTAGTTGAGGATCGCCAAATCGGTTTGTGGCGTGAAGATGATACCGTTATCGGCCAGTTCGAAACTGCGGTGTTCAAACGTGGACAGAACGTGGACTTCGCAACCGGGCTTGGTGAGGCGTGTATCGGTCAGGCGCGACCACAAAATCGGGTGCATTTCGGCCATGTTGGCCCCCCACAGAACGAAGGCGTCTGCGTGCTCCAAATCGTCGTAACAGCCCATCGGTTCATCGCTGCCAAAGCCACGCATGAATGCGCCCACCGCCGACGCCATGCAGTGACGCGCGTTGGGGTCTAGGTTGTTGGACCTAAAGCCCGCCTTCATCAGCTTGGACGCGGCGTAGCCTTCCCAAATGGTCCACTGCCCGGAGCCGAACATGCCGACCGAGGTGGGGCCTTTCTTCTTCAGCGCCGCCTTCCATTTTTCGGCCATGACGTCGAAGGCTTCGTCCCATGAGACTTCGGTGAATTCACCTTCTTTGTCGAACTTGCCGTTGGTTTTGCGCAGTAACGGCTTGGTCAGACGGTCTTTGCCGTACATGATCTTGGATAGGAAATAGCCCTTGATGCAGTTCAAACCTTTGTTGACCGGAGCATCGGGGTCGCCCTGGGTGGCAACGACGTGGCCCTTTTTGGTGCCGACCAGAACGCCGCAGCCGGTGCCGCAGAACCGGCATACGCCCTTGTCCCAGCGGATATCGTCTTTGATCTCCTGCGCGTTTGCGGTCGCGGCTGGCAAGGTGATGCCGGCGGCCACTGCGGCGGCGGCGGCGGCTTGGGCCTTGATGAAGTTTCTTCTGGTGATGTTCATCGTGCTTGCTCCTTTTCGGCAGGGCTTTGCTCAGGTGAGTGTTCAAAGTGGTTATAAATAAGTGAGGCTGATAAAACGCCGTCTTGCTTTTGCATTTCCATCAAGGTGTCGGCGGCTTTGTGATCGTTGGCGACATCAACGGTGATGACCATGCGCCCATCGTCGTCGATGGCGTGAATTTCGACACCGTCTAGCTTGATCAGTTGCTTGCGCACATCCTCAACGCGATCAGGAAGGGCGCGGACGACTAAACCTGAAATGCTCATGCAAAGGTCTCCTCGGTCATGTGTGTGATGGTAATTGCACCCGTCGGGCAAGGCTGGACGCACGCGCCACAGCCGGTACACGCCGCCGGGTCGACGGTGGGATTGGCGACGCCACCGACGGCCAGTTGGAACCGGATGGCGCGGGCATCGCAGCGGTCGCCACAGACCCGGCACGTGATGCCGTTTGCCGACAGGCAGTCCTCGCTAATGCGTGCGTAAATGTCCCACGGCGCTGCGTCGTGGGCCGGGACGATCAATGCTTTGTCTTCACACGCGGTGACGCAGTCACCACAGAACGTGCACGTACCGTTTCGGAAATTGACTTGGGGGTAGCCGCCGTCGCCACGCACGACGATGCCTTCGTCGCAGGCGTTCACGCATGCATCACACCGGCTGCAAACATCAAGAAAGGAAGCCTCGTCCAGTGCCCATGGCGGGCGGACCGAGGTGGGCAGCGGTGCTGTGAACTTGCCCTTAAACACTGCACGTCGGGTTAACGAAATTTGCATGACCAAACCGTCCTCACCCCTTCATAGGTTCGCAGAAAACCAGCACACTTCAGGAAATTGGAACGGCAAACAGCCCGACCTAACCCGCAGCGAAACTGTATGGTAAAATGGTGATCCGTTACGGGATCACAGTCAAGGGGTAGATGGATTTAATTTCTATGTTTTCTCCATCTTTCTAATACCTTAGTCACATAGTTGGGTATTGTGGCGTGCGCCAATTTGCGGGGTGCTCGAAGGCATAAAAGGTATAAGGCGAATGATTTCTGTGCGTTATATACACGACACCGATGTGGCATACGGCTGGTTAGGCCGACCATGGCCGCACCCAGTGACCATATGCAGGGATGCAAGCGCATATACTGGGTTAGATGAATTTTTTAAACATCCGGGTCTGGTCGAAAAGCTCTTCTAGAGTGTTCATCCTGTCCCTGGTTTCAGTCCAATTGAGGGTTTCCACGGCGGCAATCACGGACTCGACGATAAACAGGGTGACGACGGATGAATCCCAGGCCGATGGAGCTTCAATCCGTGAATGGAAGCTGTAGGTGGCATACTTGGCGGCGGGCGAGCCCCATTGGTCGGTAAACAAGATCAGCGTCACGCCTTTTTCCGCCGCCATTTTTGCCAATCGTGAAATATTGTGTTCATAGCGGCGAATATCAAAGGCGACGAGGACATCCCCTTCGTTCATGTTCAGCACATAGTGCGGCCATGAGTTGGAGTTTGACGCCACTAAGGTGAGGTTGGAGCGAATCACCTGCATATGGGTGAAGAAGTAATCGGCTAGCGAGCGGGTGATGCGACCGCCAACCACATGTACGGCGCGGTTGCGGTCCGATAGAAGTTCCGTCACGGCGTTGAACACTTTGGGGTCGATCTGACGCAGCGTCTGGCGCATGTTTTCCATAACCGCGTCCGCAAAGCGATTGAGGATATGGGTGTCCGGCGCGTTTTGCGCCCACAGGTTATGCTTGGTGATGGGGCTGGAGAGGGTTGCCTCAAGTTCCTTGCGCAACGCCGCCTGCATTTGCGGGAAGCCAGCAAATCCCAGCTTCTTAGCCATGCGCACTACGGTCGGTGTGGACACGTCGGAAGCCTCGGCAATGATGGTTATGCTGCCGAGACCCGAGACCGGGTAATTCTCCATAATTGCGTTGGCCAGCTGCCGTTCTGCGCGGGTTAGGCGTTCGAACTTGCTGCGAATGCGTTCGGCAACGGTGAGGCTTGGCGCCTTGCCCATGGTTTTTCCTAGCTTGGCTTCATCTGGATCGAAAAATTCATTCGGGACTTGTATCAGAAATATCACGTATCGGCATAACTGAATAGGTCGCGTCAAAATAATAATGAATGAAGAAAAAGTTTCAGAAGGGGTCTTGACTCTATCCGGACTTGTGAAAGGATATGTTCAAATCTGAGGTCGGGACACCCAAATCAAATGACAGAACAAGCGCAGCAAGACGGGCTATTGCCTGATGACGTGGTGGCGGTCATCAATCCGTCAGGTGCGGGAAGGGTTGTTCTTGCATGCGAGCATGCTTCGAACGTCGTGCCTCCTGAATTGAACGATCTGGGCCTGAGTGCGGCGGTTTTGCAGAGCCATATCGCGTGGGATATTGGTGCCATGGCCGTAGCCGAGGCTATGTCGGCGCAGTTGGATGCTCCGCTGATAGCCCAGCGTGTGTCGCGCCTGGTCCATGACTGCAACCGCTATCCGTCCGCCATGGACGCGATCCCTCAACGAAGTGAGTACCAAGTTATTCCCGGCAATGAGGGCTTGAGCGCGGCTGAGCGCAAAGACCGTTCTGCACGCTATTACGCTCCATTTTGTGAGGCGCTCAGCACATGTATTGAGGCGCGGGTCGGGGAGAGCCAGGCTCTGCCAGTGCTGGTTACTGTTCATTCCTTTACCCCGGTGTACAAGAGCAAAGAGCGTACGGTTGAGATCGGCATTTTGCATGACAGTGATGCCCGATTGGCGAATGAAATTCTGAAATGCGCGGACGAGGATGGTAAATTTACAGTGTTGCGTAACGCGCCCTATGGCCCCGAAGACGGCGTAACCTTCACGCTTGACCGCCACGCCACCCCGCATAGGCTACTGAATGTGATGATTGAAATTCGCAGTGACCTGATCGCGACGGAAGACAGTCAGCACGCGATTGCAAAACTTCTTTCAGGGTGGGTCCATTCTGCTTTGGCTAACCATGAAGCTGACCAAAAACATGAGGCGTTACAATCATGAACTTCATCAGAACGTATATTCGCATCGTTGATGCTGTGAATTATCGCGTCGGTCGGGTCATGATGTACAGCCTCATTGGCATGTTTGCCGTTTTGCTGTGGTCATCCATCTCAAAGATTTTTTTCATGCCGTCGTTATGGACGTTGGAAGTCGCACAGTTCTTCATGGTTGCGTACTACATTCTGGGCGGTGCGTATGCACTGCAGCTGGGCGCAAACGTTCGCATGGATTTGTTCTATAGCAATTGGTCGCCAACGAAGAAGGCGTGGGTAGATATGTTCACCGTTCTCGTCTTGATCTTCTATCTCGGTGTTTTGCTTTACGGTGCTATCGACAGCACCACCTATGCCTTTAAGTACACTGAAAAAAGCCCAACGGCTTGGCGTCCTGTGCTCTGGCCGATCAAGACCATCATGTGTGTGGGGTTCGTCATGATGCTGATGCAAGCGTTCTCTGAAATGTTTAAAGACGTCGTGACGATCAAAGGGGAAGACCTTTAATGTCCTATGAGCTTATTGCCCTTTTGATGTTCTCATCGATGATGATGATGATGGTGACCGGGCAACGTGTGTTCGCTGCTATTGGCGGTGTGGCGGCGCTGTCTGCGTTGACGCTATGGGGCGTTGGCGGATCAGATCTTCCATTTTCTGCGGCTATGAAGTTGATGAAGTGGTATCCACTTTTGACCCTGCCGATGTTTATTTTCATGGGTTACGTGCTGTCTGAATCAAAAATCGCAGACGATCTGTACAAGATGTTCCATGTTTGGATGGGGCCGGTAAATGGCGGGCTGGCGATTGGTACCATCGGCTTGATGGTTTTGATCTCGGCCATGAACGGTTTGTCCGTGGCGGGAATGGCCATTGGCGCCACCATTGCGCTGCCCGAACTTTTGCGCCGCGGCTATGACAAGCGCATGGTGACGGGCGTTATTCAAGCGGGGTCTTCGCTTGGAATTTTGGTTCCGCCATCGGTGGTGTTGGTTCTGTACGCCATGATCGCGCGCCAGCCTGTTGGCCAGTTGTGGCTTGCGGGGATCATCCCTGGTTTGGTGATGGCGGCGCTGTTCATCATCTACATCGCGGTGCGCTGCCATTTTCAACCTGACCTTGGCCCTGCCTTGCCTAAAGAAGAACGCAATGTACCAATGTCTGAAAAGATGCGGTTGTTGCGCGCCGGGCTTTTGCCCATCGGTATTTTTGCAGCGATGATGGTGCCGTTTGTTAATGGCTGGACCAGCCTGGTGGAAAGTTCCGCCATTGGTGCATTAGCGGCGTTGCTCGCTGCGATCATCAAACGGCGTATGACAAAAGCTGTGTTCGAGACGTCGCTACGTCAGACGTTGGCGATTTCGTGCATGTTTATGTGGATCATTCTGGCCGCGATGGCGTTTGGTGCCGTCTTTGACGGACTGGGTGCCGTTAAAGCCATTGATAACCTGTTTACGGAGCAGTTGCATCTTAGCCCATGGACCATTTTGATCATGATGCAGTTGTCGTTCTTGGTCATGGGCACATTCCTTGATGATACGGCCATGTTGGTGATTGTCGCGCCACTGTACGTTCCCTTGGTGAACGTTCTGGGCTTTGATTTGATCTGGTACGGGGTGCTCTACACCATCACGACCCAGATCGCCTATATGACGCCGCCGTTTGGCTACAACTTGTTCTTGATGCGTGCGATGGCACCACCTGAAATTGGAATGCGCGATATTTATGCGTCCGTTTTTCCTTTCGTGTTGGTGATGCTTTTTGCGCTCGCCTTGATCATGACTTTCCCCGAAATCGCGCTATGGCTGCCTCAGATGGTCTACGCGAAATAATTGTTTTTAAGATCAGTTTTTACACTTGAGTACGTAGTTAGAACTTTGGACCTGAAGGAGACGAACATGATTACCAGACGTAAATTACTAACCGCAGCGGGGGCTGCTGGTGTTGCGGGCGCTGCTGCATTGGCCACTCCATCCGTACAAGCAAAATCGAATAAAACCATCAAATGGCGGATGCAAACCTATGCCGGCGCGTCATTGGGTGAGCACGTCATTAAGCCCGCCATTGATGCGTTCAACAAAGCTGCAAACGGTGAAATGGAAATCGAACTTTTCTACGCCGATCAGTTGGTGCCAACGGGCGAACTTTTCCGCGCGATGCAAAAAGGCACGATTGATGCTGTGCAGTCGGATGATGACTCGATGGCTTCGCCAACCGAAGTTACCGTGTTCGGTGGCTACTTCCCGTTTGCTAGCCGGTATTCGTTGGACGTTCCAGTGCTGTTTAACCAGTACGGTCTGAACGAAATCTGGCAGGAAGAATACGCTAAGGTCGGCGTGAAGCACATTTCCGCCGGTGCTTGGGATCCGTGCCACTTTGCAACTAAAGACCCAATCAACAACTTGAAGGACCTTAAAGGAAAGCGCGTCTTTACCTTCCCAACCGCGGGTCGTTTTCTCGAACAGTTCGGCGTCGTTCCCGTAACGTTGCCATGGGAAGACATCGAAGTTGCGATGCAAACAGGCGAGCTTGATGGCATCGCTTGGTCCGGCATCACGGAAGATTACACCGTTGGCTGGTCCAAAGTTACGGACTACTTCTTGACCAACAACATCTCTGGTGCATGGGCGGGTTCGTTCTTCGCCAACATGGACCGTTACAACGAGCTTCCTGAGAACTTGAAGACGTTGCTGAACTTAGCCATGGACAGCTCACACTACTATCGTCAGTGGTGGTACTGGGGTGGTGAAGCATCCTTGCGCGTTGGCGGCAAAGACATGAAATTGACGACCATTCCCGATGATGAATGGGCAACGGTTGAAGACGCAGCGGTTAAATTCTGGGATGAAATTGCAGCTGAATCTCCGACAAAAGCTAAGGTCGTTAATATCTTCAAAAAATACAATGAAGATATGACCAAAGCTGGACGTCCGTATCGTTACGGCTGACCCAGCTTATACGGGCCAAACGACTATTCCCGAGGGACTTTCCCTCGGGAATGTGTCGTTGGTGACTAAATACTGCGAGCGGACTACACTTTTGTCTGTTCGCGTTTGATACTTTTTTATGTAATTTTAAAAAAAACCAATGGCGGTTCATATGGCAGGCAAGTTGACATTCGACGAATTGAAGAAAGCTCGCACGAACGGCGAGATTGATACGGTTCTGGCCGTTATGGTGGATATGCAAGGCCGCCTTATGGGCAAGCGTGTGCACATCGACTTCTTTGTTGAAAGCGCGTGGGAAGAAACCCATTGCTGCAATTACCTGCTCGCCACCGATATGGAGATGGTCACCGTCGAGGGCTTCAAATCCACCGGCTGGAAAGCGGGCTATGGCGATTACGTCATGAAACCGGACATGGACACGCTGCGCCTGATCCCGTGGTTAGACGGCACCGCACTGGTCATGTGCGACATGCTGGACCACAAAACCCATGAAGAAATCCCCCATTCCCCGCGTGCGATTTTAAAGCGTCAAGTTGCCCGCTTGGAGGCGATGGGCATGAAGGCGTTCATGGCGACAGAGTTGGAATTCTTTTTGTTCAAGGAAAGCTTCGAAGAGGCGCAGGAAAAGGGCCATAAAAACGTAACCCCCATTAGCGCCTATAATGAGGATTACCACATCTTCCAAACCACCAAGGAAGAAGGCGTCATGCGCGCCATCCGCAATGGTCTGAACGGTGCGGACATTCCGGTGGAAAATTCCAAGGGCGAGGCCTGCGCCGGACAGGCAGAAATCAACGTGCGCTACGCCGAAGCCCTGCCCATGGGCGACCGCCACGCCATTATGAAAAATGGCTGCAAGGAAATCGCCTGGGCCAAGGGGCGCTCGGTGAGCTTCATGGCGAAGTGGCACTATGACCATGCGGGCAACTCCTCGCACATCCATCAATCCCTGTGGAGCCTTGACGGCAAGTCCCTGTTCTTTGATCCAGACGCCGAAAACGGCATGTCGGACCTGATGCGTCAATATCTGGCGGGATTGTTGCTGCATGCCAGCGAGATTACCTATTTCCTGGCCCCTTATATCAATTCCTATAAGCGGTTCATGGAAGGCACCTTCGCGCCAACCAAGGCCATCTGGTCCATGGATAACCGCACCGCAGGCTATCGCATCTGCGGTGGCGATACCAAGGCCGTGCGCGTGGAATGCCGGGTTGGCGGGGCTGATTTAAACCCGTATCTGGCGATGGCCGCGCTGTTGGCTGCGGGCATTGACGGCATTGAAAACAAGCGAGAGCTGGAACCTGAATTTGTCGGCGATGCTTACGTTGGAAAAGAAGTGCGGGAAATTCCCCACACCCTGCGCGACGCCATTTCCGAGTTAGACGGATCCACAATGTTGCGCGCCGCCTTTGGCGACGACGTAATCGATCACTATGTGCATGCCGCACGTTGGGAACAACTGGAACAAGACCGCCGCGTGACCGACTGGGAAGTCCAGCGCGGCTTCGAGAGAGCTTAGAAAAAGCCATGACAAATATGATCAAGTGCACCTCCCCCGTTGATGGTTCGGTTTTTGCCGAGCGTCCCGCCGCAACGCTTGGCGAAGCAACCGCAATCGTCGCCAAGGCCCGTGCCGCACAGCCCGCCTGGGCCGCGCGACCGCTGGCTGAGCGTATCGCTTTGGTGCGGGCCGGACTTAAGCGTCTGGGCGAAATGAACGACGAGGTCGTGCCGGAGCTGGCCCATATGATGGGGCGCCCGGTGCGCTACGGCGGTGAATTTAACGGCGTTAACGACCGCGGATCGTACATGGCCGACATCGCCGAAGAGGCCCTAAAGCCTATTATTGTTGAAAACAGTGATGCGTTTGAACGCCGCATCGTGCGCGAGGCGCACGGCGTGGTGATGGTCATCGCACCTTGGAATTACCCCTATATGACGGCCATTAATACCACGGCGCCAGCATTGATTGCGGGCAACACCGTTGTGATCAAGCACGCCAGCCAGACGGTGTTGGTGGGCGAGCGCATGGTCCGCGCTTTTGTTGAAGCAGGCGTACCCGAAGACGTATTCGTGAACGTCTTTTTAGATCACGACACCACCTCCGCCCTGATTGCGGCCAGAAGCTTCGACTTTGTGAACTTCACCGGATCGGTTGGTGGCGGTCAGTCCATTGAACGCGCGGCGGCGGGAACGTTTACCGGCGTTGGCTTGGAACTGGGCGGTAAAGACCCCGGCTACGTGATGGATGACGCGAATTTGGACGCTGCGGTCGACACCTTGATCGACGGGGCCATGTTCAACGCAGGGCAGTGCTGCTGCGGCATTGAACGCATCTATGTGGTCGAATGCCTGTATGACGCCTTTGTCGAAAAGGCGGTCAAAATCGTGTCCAACTATAAGCTGGGCAATCCTTTCGATCCAGAAACGACACTTGGCCCCATGGCGCACAAGCGGTTCGCCGATGAGGCCCGCGCGCAGGTGGCTGAGGCCATCAATGATGGGGCGACGCCGATGATTGACGCGGCGTTGTTTCCCCAAGACGACGGCGGCGCTTATCTGGCCCCGCAAATCCTCACCAACGTGACCCACGATATGCGGGTCATGCGTGACGAAACCTTTGGTCCCGTGGTGGGCATTATGAAGGTCAAAGATGATGCCGAAGCCATCGCATTGATGAACGACAGTGACTTCGGACTCACCGCATCCCTGTGGACCCAAGACGCCGCGCGCGCCGCTTCCATTGGGGCTGAGTTGCAGGTCGGCACCGTGTTCATGAACCGGGCGGACTACGTTGATCCGGGGTTGTGCTGGACCGGGTGCAAGGGTACGGGGCGCGGTGGTGCTTTGTCCGTGATCGGCTACCATAACCTCACCCGTCCGAAATCTTATCATCTGAAAAAAGCTTAAATACCATGACCATTACAGCCAATTGGAGCTACCCCACCGCCATCCGCTTCGGTGCCGGGCGTATTCAAGAACTTGTCGAAGCCTGCACGGCCTTAGGGATGAAGCGCCCGCTGTTGGTCACCGACCGGGGGTTGGCCGCCATGCCCATCACTCAGGCCGCACTTGATCAATTGGACCAAGCCGGACTTGGCCGCGCCCTGTTCGCCGAAGTCGATCCCAACCCCAGCGACGTGAATTTAGACGCTGGAGTCCAGGTCTATAAAGCCGGAAGCCACGACGGTGTGATCGCGTTTGGTGGCGGTTCGGGCCTGGACTTGGGCAAACTGATCGCGTTTCAGGCGGGCCAAACCCGTTCCATTTGGGACTTTGAAGACATCGGTGATTGGTGGACTCGCGCCGATGCTTCGGCCATCGCACCGATTATTGCCGTGCCGACCACGGCAGGCACGGGTTCGGAAGTGGGCCGTGCGGGCGTGCTGACCAACTCAGCCGACCACGTGAAAAAGATCATTTTCCACCCGAAAATCATGCCATCCATTGTCATTTGTGATCCAGAGTTGACGGTCGGCATGCCGCCGATGATTACGGTCGGCACCGGCATGGATGCCTTCATCCACTGCTTAGAAGCCTATAGCTCGCCGTTCTACCATCCCATGAGCCAAGGCATCGCGCTTGAAGGTATGCGCCTGGCGCTTGAAAACCTGCCCAAGGTTTTTGCCGATCCCAACGACATTGAGGCCCGCAGCCATATGATGAGTGCTGCGGCCATGGGGGCAACGGCGTTTCAAAAGGGATTGGGCGCAATGCATGCCCTAGCCCATCCGGTCGGTGCCACCTTTAACACCCACCACGGCTTGACCAACGCGGTGGTTATGCCTGCCGTGTTGAAATTTAACCGTCCAGCGATTGAAGAGCGCATTGCCGCCGCCGCCGCCTATATGAGTATAGACGATGGCTTCGACGGATTCTTCATCCGTATCATGCAGCTTCGCTCCGACCTTGGCGTGCCGGACCGACTCGGGGCATTGGGTGTCACGGATGATCGTCTTGAAGAACTGGCACTCATGGCCACGGAAGACCCGTGTGCGGGTGGGAATCCGGTTGAATTGACACTGGCTGCGGCAAAAGCTTTATATAAAGAGTGCATCTAAAGCCTCAGAATACAAGCAAAGCCCGCAACTTCAGTAAGTTGCGGGCTTTGCTGTGCGGGCATGGCGTGTGACATAAAACTGTAACATAAAGTTCATAAAAGGGTCTCTGACGGACACTAGTTTCATCCTCGTAGCGGACATTAGGTCCACCAGTTTTGAAGCCAGTATCCATTTGGAGTGAAGAGCGCCATGTTTAGTAAAACCCTCATCGCAGCCACGGTTGCCACCGTCGCGTTCGCCGGCATCGCCGAAGCGCGCGACCAAATCCGTATCGTTGGCTCGTCCACCGTATTCCCGTTTTCCACCACCGTCGCCGAACAATTCGGCAAGTCCACCGCCTTTCGCACCCCTGTTGTGGAAAGCACCGGATCCGGTGGCGGCTTGAAGCTGTTTTGTGCGGGTGCAGGCGATGCGAATCCAGACATCACCAACGCCTCGCGTCGTATTAAAAAAAGCGAAGTTGAGAAGTGTGCCGCGAACGGCGTATCCTCCATCACCGAAGTCAAAATCGGTTATGACGGCATCGCCATCGCCAATTCCAAAAAGGCACCTAAGTTTAACTTAAGCTTGCAGGACATCTTTATGGCTCTTGCCAAAAACGTCCCTGCAGGCGAAGGCAAGACCCAGCCTAACCCGAATAAAACTTGGAAGGACGTTCGTTCCGACCTGCCCAACATCAAGATTGAAGTGCTTGGCCCTCCGCCGACGTCCGGTACCCGTGACGCCTTTGCCGAATTGGCAATGGAAGGTGGCTGCAAAAAGATCGCTTGGATCAAGGCCATGAAGAAAAAAGACAAGCACGCTTACAAAGCCTTGTGCCACACCATCCGTGAAGATGGTGCCTATGTCGAAGCTGGTGAAAACGACAACTTGATTGTCCAGAAGCTGGAAGCCAACCCGAACGCGCTGGGTATCTTCGGCTACAGCTTCCTCGACCAGAACGCTGACAAAGTGCAGGGCAGCACGATCAACGGCATCGCGCCTGAGTTTGAAGCCATCGCTGACGGTTCTTACCCCGTGTCCCGCGCGTTGTACTTCTATGTCAAAAATGCCCAAGTCGGTAAAGTTCCTGGCATCCAAGAGTTCATCGCTGAATTCACCAGCGAAAAAGCTTGGGGCACCGAGGGCTATCTCGCCGACAAGGGCTTGATCCCGATGCCGAACGCGGAACGTGCTAAGTTCAAGAGCGGAGCCAAGGCGCTTGCCAACCTCAGCATGTAACAATTCGCAGAAAAACCTGGACGGTGGAGGCCGGATGTACGTCACGCCGTCCAGGAAAATGCGAAAGACTGTGGAAGCTTTGGTCAAGGTTATCCTTGTCTTAAGTTCCACAGTTGCCATTTTGACAACCGTCGGAATTGTCGCATCGCTTCTCTTTGAATCGATGCGATTTTTCTCGGCGGTACCCGTCACGGATTTTTTGTTTGGTTTGAAGTGGAGCCCGCAAACCGCGATCCGCCCCGATCAAGTCGGGTCTTCCGGAGCGTTTGGTGCAGTGCCGCTGTTTGCGGGCACCATGTTAATCAGCGCCATTGCTATGTTTGTGGCCACGCCTATTGGGCTTTTTGCCGCCGTGTTCCTAGCCGAGTATGCATCGCCTCGGGCGCGCTCGCTGATCAAGCCGGCTTTGGAAATTTTGGCGGGTATTCCAACGGTCGTTTACGGTTTTTTTGCCGCACTCATGGTGGCGCCGTGGCTGCGGGGCGCTGGCGAAAGTGCTGGTTTTGAGGTTTCAAGCGAAAGTGCGCTGGCTGCGGGGTTGGTCATGGGGGTGATGATTATTCCCCTGATTTCAAGCCTTTCGGACGACGTGATAACCGCTGTTCCCGGTACGTTGCGGGAAGGCTCGCTAGGTCTGGGGGCAACCAAATCCGAAACCATTCGCCAAGTTATTTTGCCAGCGGCCTTGCCGGGCATCATGGGCGGGCTTTTGCTGGCCGCGAGCCGCGCCATTGGGGAAACCATGATCGTGGTGATGGCAGCCGGGCTTTCCGCCAACTTAACGGCCAATCCGTTTCAGGCCGTCACCACCGTGACGGTGCAAATTGTCACCTTACTCACGGGTGATCAGGAATTTGACAGTCCCAAAACCCTGGCCGCATTTGCCTTAGGGCTGATGCTGTTTGTCACCACATTGATGCTCAACGTTATTGCGCTGGCGATCGTCAAAAAATTCAGGGAGCAATACGAATGAGTAACGCTGACCTTATTAAGTCAGGCCTGTCCCGGCGTTACCGGGCGGAGCGGCGCTTTCGTTTCTACGGTATTGTTGCCGTGACCGTTGCTCTTAGCTTTTTGGTGCTGCTGCTTCTGGCCGTCGTTGGCAATGGTGCCGGGGCGCTGCGTCAGGCACAGATTAAATTACCGATTGTGTTTGAAGCCGGGAAAGTTGCCGATGCCAACTGGCAGGGCTTGGTCAAGGATTCTCTGAGAGCGGCTTTCCCGGATGTTAAAAACCGCCGGGACAAAAAGAAGCTCTACGGCTTGGCGAGTTCAGGCGCGGGTCACGACCTAGGCCTGATGATGAAAGAAAACCCAAGTCTTGTTGGGACGACCGTATCGCTCTGGCTGCCGGCGTCCGACGATGTGGATATGCTGTTAAAGGGTCTCATCGATCGCACAGTTGATGAAGGCAGCCGCCGTGTGTCGGACAAGGAACTGGTGTGGGTCGACGCCTTGTTGGCAGACGGTGCGGTGGAATTACAATTTAACACGCGCTTCTTTACCTCAGGCGATTCCCGCGAACCTGAACTGGCGGGCATTTTAGGCGCGGCAGTCGGGTCGGCGTTAAGCCTGTTGGTCTGTCTGGCCTTGTCGTTCCCGCTGGGCGTGATGGCGGCGGTATACCTGGAAGAGTTCGCGCCAAAAAACCGCTGGTCCGACATGATTGAAGTCAATATCAACAACTTGGCTGCCGTGCCATCCATCGTGTTCGGATTGTTGGGGCTGGCGGTGTTTCTAAATGTCTTTGGTATGCCACGTTCGGCCCCTTTGGTGGGCGGTATGGTGTTGGCCTTGATGACCCTGCCGACAATCATCATCGCCGCCCGGGCCGCGTTGAAATCCGTGCCGCCATCGATCCGCCAAGCGGCCATGGCCCTGGGCGCCAGTCCCGTACAAGTGGTGACGCACCACGTTTTACCGTTAGCCATGCCCGGTATGATGACCGGCACCATCATTGGTATGGCCCAGGCCTTGGGCGAGACAGCCCCGCTTTTGATGATCGGCATGGTCGCCTTTATTGTAGATATTCCACAAGGTATTTTTGATCCCGCGACGGCGCTACCCGTACAAATTTACTTGTGGGCCGATGCGCCAGAGCGTGCGTTCACCGAACGCACCGCTGCGGCAATTTTTGTGTTGCTTATGTTCCTCGTCGTTATGAACCTTACCGCAGTCATTCTGCGCAAAAAGTTCGAACAGCGTTGGTAAGGAGATGAATATGCAAACCTTAATGTCGGGGGTTCAGGTCCTCTCTACCCCGTCGGCGAATGAAGAGCCTTCTCCGATAAAGATATCGGCTAAAGGCGTTGATGTTTTTTATGGGGCCACGCAGGCGCTGAAAAATGTCAGCATTGATATTCCCGCGTGTCAGGTCACCGCATTGATCGGGCCGTCGGGGTGTGGCAAGTCGACATTCTTGCGCAGCTTAAACCGCATGAACGACGTGATCGAAAATTGCCGGGTTGAAGGCCAGATCGAATTGGATGGTCAAGACATTTATGATCGCAAGGTCGATGTGGTACACCTACGTGCGCGCATCGGCATGGTCTTTCAAAAACCCAACCCGTTTCCGAAGTCCATCTACGACAATGTCGCCTATGGCCCCAAAATTCACGGGTTAGCTCAGACCCGCGCCGAGATGGATGACATCGTTATGGGCAGCCTGCAAAAAGCTGGATTGATTGACGAGGTGCGTGATCGCCTGGATGCGCCCGGCACCGGGCTTTCCGGTGGTCAACAGCAGCGTCTGTGCATTGCGCGGGCGATTGCGGTGGAACCTGAAGTGATCTTGATGGACGAACCCTGCTCGGCGCTCGATCCGATTGCCACCGCGCGCATCGAAGAATTGATCGACGAAATCAAAGAAAATTACTCCATCGTCATGGTGACGCACTCCATGCAGCAGGCTGCGCGGGTGTCTCAGAACACGGCCTTTTTTCACATGGGCGAACTGGTGGAGCAAGGCGCCACCGAAGATATCTTCACCCGTCCTCGCGACGAGCGGACTCAGGCCTATATAACCGGTCGTATCGGATAAGGAGGACAAGCCCATGGATAATGAACACATTGTAAAATCGTTCGACGACGACCTGAACAATATTAACTCGATCATCGCCGAGATGGGTGGCTTGGCGGAGCGCCAATTTGCCGATGCCGTTGAGGCCATGCAAAACCGCAACGTTAATTTGGCCCGCGACGTTATCAAACGCGACCGGAAAATCGACGAGTTGGAACTGGAGCTGGACGAGCTTGCCATCCGCACCTTGGCCTTGCGCCAACCGATGGCCGACGATCTGCGCGCCGTTATTGTGGCTTTGAAAATGAGCGCTAACCTGGAGCGCATCGGTGATTATGCAAAGAATATTGCTAAGCGTACGGTGACCCTGGCCGAAATGGAACCCGTCGGCAGCGCCAGTGCCTCCATCGCGCGCATGGCCCGCCAAGTCCAGGGCATGATCAAAAGCGTGTTGGATGCCTATGCGACCCAGAACCTGAATTTAGCCGACGACGTACGCTTGCGCGATGAAGAGGTTGATCAGCTTCACACCAGTTTGTTTCGTGAACTTCTGACCTACATGATGGAAGACACCCGCAACATAACGGCGTGTACACATCTTTTGTTCATGGCGAAGAACGTTGAACGCATCGGCGATCATGTGACATCGATTGCGGAAAACATTCATTTCTTGGTGTCGGGCGAGTTACCGCCGGAAGAACGCCCTAAGGGCGACGACAGCAGCCGTACGATCGTCACCGCGCCGGACCAGGAAACCTGAGCCATGACGGCGAGAATTCTCATTGTCGAGGACGAAGCGCCCCAGGCGGAGATGCTTGCCTATAATCTTGAAAAACAAGGGTATGAGGTGGCCGTCGCCACCAGTGGTGAGGATGGCCTGGCCTTAGCGCGGGCCGGTGTGTTTGACGCGGTTGTTCTTGATTGGATGTTGCCCGAAATTTCAGGCGTTGACGTTTGTCGCCAATTGCGTGGAGAGCCTACAACGCGTGCTCTGCCGATCCTCATGCTCACCGCACGCGGCGAAGAGGAAGACCGGGTGCGCGGGCTTGAAACCGGTGCCGACGATTATTTGGTTAAGCCTTATTCGCTGCGGGAACTGATCGCGCGCCTAAATGCGCTGTTGCGCCGTGCCAATCCTGACGCTGGACGAGACGTCCTATCCTTCGCCGACATCGAGATGGATATGGTGCGACATAAGGTTCACAGAGGCACCGATCCGATCCACTTAGGGCCTAAAGAGTTCAAGCTTTTAAAGGTATTGCTGGAGCGTCCCGGTCGTGTTTTTTCCCGCGAAAACTTGCTCGACCGGGTGTGGGGCAGCGATGTCTATGTTGAAAACCGTACCGTCGATGTGCACATCCGCCGCTTACGCAAAGCCCTCAACATAGGCGGGCGCGCCGACTTGCTTCGCACCGTGCGGGGCGAGGGCTATGCCGTTGATCAAGATTAATCACCGTCGCCCGTAACGGACCAAGTGTGCCCTTGACGCAAGACGTCGTTCAGATTGCAGGTTGCCTCGGACGTAGCAGCGTTCACCATCTTGCGGATTTCGACTTCAAAAATATGCCCCGGCTTGCAATACAGCACGCCAATGGCGACCGGGAAATCGGGTTCGCTCATATCGGCAAGAAGGGCGGCCATCGCTTTGTCCGTTTCGTCGTGACACAAAATATCGTCGCTGGTGATGCCGTTTTCGCCCAGAGTAACGACCTCAAGCTTCAAGGTGTCGGACTTGATTCTCAGACCCTTCGATTTATCCGTGCCAAATAACAACGGCTTGCCGTGTTCGACATGGATTTGCATTTCATCGGCTTTGTCTTTAGCGGTGAACGTGGAAAAGGCTCCGTCGTTATAGACCAGACAGTTTTGATAAATTTCAACGAATGACGTGCCCTTGAATCCATGGGCGCGAACCAACGTGGCGGTCAGCTCTTTTTGCTGGCTGTCGATGGCGCGCGCGACGAAGTGCGCACCCGATCCAAGGGCCAGCAAGGTCGCAGAAACAGGGTTCTCGATGCAGCCCAACGGCGAAGACGGTGTATGCGTGCCAACCCGGGAGGTGGGGGAGAATTGCCCTTTGGTGAGGCCGTAAATTTCATTATTGAACACAAGAAATTGCACATCGACATTGCGCCGCACTAAGTGGACGAAGTGGTTGCCGCCGATGGACAGGGCGTCGCCGTCACCTGAAATCACCCACACGTCCAATTCGGGGTTGGCAAGTTTGATGCCCGTAGCGATGGCGGGCGCACGACCGTGAATGGCGTGGAAGCCATACGTGGCCATGTAGTACGGGAACCGCGCCGCGCAGCCGATACCGGATACAAAAACCGTATTCTCGGTCTTCGCCTCGACTTGGGCCATGGTGCGTTGCACGGCCTTGAGGATGGCGTAGTCTCCACAGCCCGGACACCAGCGGACTTCTTGGTCGGACGCGAAATCCTTTGCGGTGATTGGTATATTGGTCATTTCAGGGCCTCCAGGTGCGTGCGGATGGCGTCTTCCACTTCATGAATTTTAAACGGCTGTCCCGACACCTTGTTCAGGCCCTTGGCATCAAAGAGGAATTGGTCGCGCAGCACCTTGATGAACTGTCCGCTGTTCATCTCGGGTACTAAGATACGCTCAAATCCGGACAGCAACGCGCCTAAGTTTTTAGGCAAGGGCCAGATGTTGCTGACATGCACGTGGCTAACGGGTAGGCCTTGATCAATCAAATTACTCACGGCTCGGTTGATGGGGCCAAAGGTAGACCCCCAACCAACCACCACCAGCGGTCCGCTGTCCGCCCCGGCCTCGATCCCCTGGTCGGGAATGTCGCGCACCACGCCGTTGATTTTTTCGGCGCGCAGATCGGTCATCATTTGGTGGTTGTCGGGGTTATATGAGATTTCGCCCGTCGCAAAACTTTTTTCCAGCCCCCCGATGCGGTGCTCAAGACAGGGCGTCCCTGGAATGGCCCAGGGTTTGGCCAGTGTCACATCGTCGCGGACCGATGGATCGAAGCACGGTCCGTCGGTATGTAGATCTATGGGGAAGGCTTCCAGCTTGTCGACATCGGGGATCAGCCACGGCTCGGAAGCGTTGCTGATGTATCCATCACTGAGCAGAAGAACCGGGGTCATGTACTTGGTGGCGATGCGACACGCTTCGATGGCCATATTAAAGCAGTCGGACGGCGAACGCGCGGCAATCACGACCAGGGGGCATTCTCCGTTGCGTCCATAGAGCGCCTGTAACAAGTCAGATTGCTCGGTTTTTGTCGGCAGTCCGGTGGAAGGTCCAGCGCGTTGGGTGTTGACGATAACCAGGGGCATTTCCGTACTCACGGCAAGCCCGATGGCTTCGGCCTTGAGCGATATACCGGGGCCTGAGCTGGACGTCACGCCCAACGCGCCCGCGTACGACGCACCAATGGCCGCACATACGGCAGCGATTTCGTCTTCGGCCTGGAAGGTGACGATGTCGTGTTCTACCATTTTGGATAGGGTGTGCAGCACCGGTGTCGCCGGGGTAATGGGATACGAACAAAACACCAATCCCAGTTCGGCAAGTCTGGCCCCAACCGCCAACCCCCACGCCATGGCTTCACCCCCGGTCACGGTCCGGTACAGGCCCGGCGGAATGTCCGGGGCCTGGGGAATGATAAAGCCGTGCGAACCGTCAATGGTTTCCGCCGTTTCGGCCAGCGCGTGTCCCGCGTTTAGGGCCGCGATGTTGGCGTCGGCAATATCGGGGCGGGCGGCAAATTTGGTCTTGAGCCAATCAACAGTGGTTTGGCGCTCGCGTCCGAACATCCAGAAAACATAGCCAAGCGCCCAAAAATTCTTGCACCGAAGCGCTTCTTTCTTCGTCAAGCCAAAGGGCTTCACGGCATCCATGGTAAGTTGCGAGATGTCCAACTCAATAACGCGGTACGCGGCTAAGGTGTCGTCTTTAAGCGGGTCGCTGTCATAACCCGCCCGGTGCAGGTTGCGGTCTTGGAAGGAGCCGGTATCGACTAAGATCATACCGCCGGTCTTCAGTCCGTGTAGTTCAACTTTAAGCGCCGCCGGGTTCATCGCCACCAATACGTCAAAGTCATCGCCCGCGGTTTTGATCACGCGGGAGCCAAAATTGATCTGAAAGGCCGACACGCCAAACGTAGTCCCTACGGGGGCGCGAATTTCTGCGGGGAAATCGGCGAACGTCGACAGGTTATTCAGCGCCACCGCCGTCGCCAGCGTGAACTGACCGCCGGTAATTTGCATGCCATCACCGGAATCACCGGAGAATCTGACCACGGCGGATTCTAAAGTTTCACGAGACGAGGTAGTGTTCGAAGAGTCGGTCACAATTGTTACTTTCTAGCCAACACAGCACATAAGATTGATAGGTAAATCATAGCCCTAATACCTGGCGACTACACATAAAAATAACGGCGGGGAGCGTCTTATTTACAGGGATAGGGCCATATGCGTTTTGTATCGGCTGGTACAAATGACCCGTCGGCCTTCATATAGCCCACGGGGACGGTCTTGTTTTCAGATGGCAATGACAATAAAGATTGAGAGACATAGGGCGGCTGCGCGCGATAGAACGCGTTGGGCTCCATGCAATAGCCGTCTTTGGGAGTATTGGGAATAGGTCCACAGCGCCAAGCCCGTTTGCTCCGAGGTGTGGCGCAGCATGATCTCGATGCCTTTGTGCCGGGCCGCCGCCGCCTTTGTACTTGCCGACCATTTTGCGAATGCCGTCGTCGATCTCGCGAGCGGCGACAAAGCCGTCAAGTCGCTCACATTCGGTGCACGGCGTCATGCTGCGGCTTTGGCAAACTTGGGGCACGCTTATGGCGGCGCTCACAAGGGTAAGCATCACAGTGGTTTTAGTGTTCATGACATACCTGTCCTCGGCCACACGCGTATATCACGCGTGGCTCAGTTCCCGCGATTGAGCCTCTCTTTGCGTTGTTCTAGCCACCACGCGGGCGCGGACCCGTCGCCGGTTGGCGCGGGTGTTGCGGTGTTTGGGGGGGTGGGCTGCTCAGATTTATTGAGGCGATTATTGCGTTGTTCAATCCACCATGCGGGCGCAGAGCCGTCGCCGCTGGGGGCGGGTGGCGCAGTGCTCGGGGGCGTGAACGACCCGGAAGAATTAAAGCGATCCTTGGCCGGTTTCCACTTGTTGGTGAAGTGACAGTTTCCGCACCGCTTGGACGCCTCTCTGTGGCGCTGGTCATCGGGGCGCGCCTTCTCGTGGCAAAGCCAGCATTGGCGCAAATCCGACTTCGGCAGAAGCTCATGCTTGAAAGTCGCGGGCTTCCACTTTTCGGTCACGTGGCACTGGCCGCATTTTTCAGATGCGTTTTCGTGCAGCTTGTCGACGGGCATTTTATGACAGGTGGAACACTGCTCTAGTTCCGCCTTGGGCAGAAGCTCGTGCTTGAACGTGGCGGGTTTCCACTTTTCGGTCAAATGGCACTGTCCGCATTTGTCCGAGGCCTTTTCATGCAGCTTGTCGACGGGCTTTTTGTGGCAGGTGTAGCACTGCTCCAGTTCCACTTTAGGCAGTTTTTCGTGCTTAAAATCGACCGGTTTCCACTTTTCCGTTATATGGCATTGGCCGCATTTGTCGGACGCCATTTCGTGGTCTTTGTCATTGGGCTTCTTGTGACAGGTGTAGCACTTTTCCAGATCTGCCTTGGGCAGCAGTTCGTGCTTGAACGTGGCGGGCTTCCACTTGTCGGAGGTATGGCATTGGCTGCATTTTTCAGAGGCTTTTTCGTGAACTTTATCGGTGGGCTTGGCATGGCACTGGACGCATTGCTCGCGGGTTTTGACCTCCAACAACTTGTGAGTGAACGTGCTGCGGGTGCGGTAGACATTCATGCCAGCATGGTCGGTATGGCAGGCCACACACTCTTGTTGGGCAAGCTTCTGGTGAAAGGCCACGGCTTGCTTTTTCGGGTCCTTTTTAACGACAGGCTTGCCCTTGGTGGTGCGCAAGCCGATGTCGGCGACCTTATGGCAGGCCACGCACTTATCGTCCTGCGCGCCGATGAAGATGGTGTGGCACGCAAAGCAATCGGTTCCGATCTCTGCATGGCCTTCGATAACCGGTCCGGGGCTGATCAACAGGTGAGCAAAGACCACCGACAGCACGGCAATGGCCCCTAAGTTCATCCATATGATGGTTTTGACAAACCTGCTCATCGCCATCCCCAAAACAGAAATATGCTAAAGATATGGCCGAGCGACAGTACGATGAAGGCCAAGGATATGGGGAAGTGGACGATGCGCCACTTGGCCATCAAATCGAAGGCGACGGAATCCCAGAACACCTCGCGATCAATTTCGTCCTTGGACATGCCTTTAAGCCGATATGTTTCTTGAACGTCCATCAGGTGCATGCGCGAGCGGTGCAACAGGCGCTGCCCCACCATGCCGCTGAGCACGTTCAGTATCAGGCCCAACATCGCTAGCCACGGCAAGATGGCATTGAAGTGGATACCGGCGTGCAGCAGCACCAATAACGACCCCATCCAGGTCAAGGTTTCGTGCAGCCAGAGCAACACCTTGGGGCTGCCAAAGGTGATGATTTTGCGTTTGCGCAGGGAATAGAGAAACGACAGCGTGATCAGTAGAACGCCGGGGATGCCTAGATAACGCCCCACCCATTGAAGTTCGAACATGTGTAGCAGTGAATCGCTTATGATCGAGATCAGTACCAATAGGGTGAACTGAGCGAAAAAGGGGAAGATTTCCTGACGAAAGAGGGATTTATCCATGATTTAAATCACGCCTCCAACGTTAAATTTTGTTTGGGCCGCGCCACGCACATCAAGCAGGTGCCGGGTTCGGCGTCAAAATCGGAGGCCTTGATGTTCGCCACTTCGCCACTTTCAATTTTGGTCTGGCACATGCCGCAGCCGCCCGCTCGGCACCCGTACTCAACAGAGATGCCGTTCTGTTCGGCAAAGTCCAGCAACGTGTCGGTACTGTTATCCCAGGTGAGGGTCTTGCCCGACTTGCTAAAGGTGACGGTGACCGAGGCCTCGGCCTCTTCGGCTTGGGGTTTGCGTGATGAGCGGGCGATGGAGGCGGGGCCGAACGTTTCATAATGGATGTGCTGATCCGGCACGCCCCAGTCTTCCAGCGCGGGCACCAAGTTTTCCATCATCGGGCGCGGCCCGCAGATATAAAAATCATAGATCTGGAATTTAAGCTCTTGGCGCAGCAACGTTAAGTCGACGTAGCCTTCATGTTGATAGTCGGTGCCCAGCTTGTCACTTTCCTGCGGTGCGCCGTAGCACACGTGCAGCCGGAAATTTTCATACTTGAGGGCCAAGTCTTCGAAGTGTGCCTTCATGCCTTGGTCGGCTGAGTTGCGCACTCCATAAAACAGCCAGATTTCTCGGGTGCTGCCGCTGGTTAGGGTGGCGTTGAGCATCGACAGCATAGGCGTAATGCCAATGCCGCCACCGATCAGCACCACCGGCGAGTTCCCGGCTTCTAAGAAAAAGTGACCACTGGGCGCGCGCACCTGTACTACATCACCTTCGTGGATGTTGTCGTGGAAATGGTTTGACGATACGCCGGGTGGCAGATCGGGCTTGCCAGGTGGCGGCGGCACGCGCTTGATGGATATGCGGTAGTACGGGTGCCCTGGACCGTCCGACAGGGAATAACAGCGTGTGATGGATTTCGCCTCCCCCGTGGCAGGGTCGCGCACATCGAGGCTGAAGGTTAAAAACTGACCGGGCTTGAAGTCGGGTATGGGGTCGCCATCGGTGGGCTTGAGGTAGAACGAACAGATGTTGCGGTCCGCGTCTTCATAAATCCGCCGCTCAACCTTAAATTCGCGCAAATCGCGCCAGGGAGCAACCTTGCCCATGGAGACGTTGCCTACGGTGACTTGGGGAAGTAGGTCCTTGAGCGGCGTCTCGGCGGGGGGGTCGGTTTCCAGCCCGGCCATGCGTTGCTGCAAATTATTATAACTGCGCAGGTGGCGATAAATCGCCAGCAACGCGGCCAGGGTTAACTGGGCGAAAACCGCGAGCAAGATGTATAAAAACAGTTGTAGCGTGGTCATAGGGTTGCTCGGGTCAGTCATTTTAGGCTGTAACAAACATAGTCGGCTAACCGGCTGTTGTTAAGCCCCTACGTCATAAAGGGCTGGTTTCCGGTCATCACCGGGCCGGGCAGCATGGAATCTACATCCATGTATGCGCCGCTGAGCGCCGCCGCTTGGGATATGTGCGCGACGTTAGCCACGTCTTGGGCGGGTATGCCAAGTATCCACATGGGCAGACGGCGCGGGGCCGCACGCGAGGCAAACATTTGAAACAGCTTACCCGCCAGTTTGAGGTCCATGGGCTTGTCCCCCAAATGCATGGTCACGCCAGCGTAATTTAAGTTGGCGAACAAGGTGTAATCGGTACGGTCTAACTCAGGACAAGCCAGCAAGTTGTCAAAAAACGGCATCAACGGAATGGTGATATCATCCATATTGTCGAGCGACATGTTTTGCGGGAAGTCGGAAACCTCAACCACGATGTGCTTGCGCTCTTCGACCGTGAGCTCGCGGAACACGTCGGTGACGATTGATGCAGCCTCCGCCGTAGCCAGTGCTAGCGAATTAATGCGAACCAGTAAGCGAAAGCGTTCACCCCTCTCGAAGCGTAGGCGCAGGGCTTGGAACGCCTGCTTTAAGTATTTCACCTGACGTTTCATGGTCGCGTCGATGCTGGTTAAGCGTACCAGCGGCATATAGTTGGGGATTTCCTCACCATCTGCGGTGCGCAAAATGGGCCGGGCCTGGAATAGGTCAACTTCGGGTTTGTCGATTTCCCACACGGGGCGGTAGATAATGTCGAGTGTGGCGCCTTCGGGTTCCTTCACGCAGTGATCCTTTTTAAATGACCTGAGCTTGTTTTGATGATTCCCCGAGTATATGGTGCGCGCAGCGATTTCACCATACGTCTGATGAATTGACGAAAGACTGAGACCATGGCCGACTTTGATGCCGACTTAGGCACCGACAGCCCCGAAGACACCTTGGAAGCCGCCGCCGCCGAGGCCAAGGTTTTCGCCACCATCGTGCGCTATTTGGCGGAGCGCCTGGGCGACGTCGAACCCGATGTGGACCCGGGCGACCTGGCACACAGCGGCGAGCTCTTCATCGAGTTGGCCACCGCGTTTGAAAACACCAGCGGCTTCGAGTTCTCGTCTGATCAGGCGCTGCCCCTGTCCCATGCCTTTGCCATGTTGGAAGGCGGCATGCGTATCTTGGCCGAACAGGCCGGGGAATCAGGCCACACCAACGCCGCTGCCAAAATGGAATGGGCTGCACTCAAGGCGCGCTCCATGGGGGCCATTTTGGAAACGCATCATTTGCAGGGTGCCGGTGGCATCGTCGCCTTTGGCCTTGAAGATGACCTCATTGGCGAGCCTCAGGGCGAGGCTTAAAGCTCAGGTTGCGGCTCAGACCGGACAAGTTTGCGGGTCAGTTGACGCAGTTCGCGGCGTTCGAATTTGAGGCTTTGCAGAAGTTCCCCCCCCGTTTCCGTTTCAATGGCTTGGTCGATTTCGTCCATTACGGCTTCTAGGGCAATCTTGGCGGCCAGGGCCTGTTCTGGCGTGGCGTCTTCCATGACGACCTCTTTGTCCATCATGGTTTCGCCATAAGAATCCGGATCGCTTTGGGCTAGGGCGGTTAAATCCGTGTCCATGTCGTGCCAGACTTCTGCCCACGCATCGAGACGCGCGTCCGGGTGTTGTTCCAGACGCACCATCAGGCGCACGAATTGCCATACGGTGAAGCGAATTTCCATGAGTTAGCCCTCTTTTGATTACAGGCTCATTTATACTCCGGATTGCCGCCACGTATAGGGGACTATTTCAAATCGGCATAGGCTTCGGGCGTGTAGTCCGCGACCTGAATGACGGCATCGCGGGCAGCTTCGGCGTGTTCCAGGGTTTTCAGTTCATCACCGGTGATCAGACCCGCGTCCAAGGCGGCACGCGCCATGTCTTGCGGGGCCCCCTTGGCGATGGTGCCGGAACGTCTGGCGGCGTCGATTTTGCCCCGGATCGGAGCCGCGGCCAAAACCTCGACCAAGGCCGCTTCCAGGTTGCCCAGGCCCGGTTGATCGGCGGCGGGGATGAAGATGTCGCCGGTGATGGACTGGCGGGCCTGTGGATCGAACAGAACCGCGTCGGCCACGGCTTCGATCTGGGCGTCGGTCAAGGGTTTACGCTTTGGCCCAAAGGGGAACACCATCTGTTTCACGGTCCACGCAACGGCTCTGTGCGGCAGGTTGTCGAGCACACCGATCAGCGCCTGTTCAACTTGGTAGAGGGCATAGGTGCATGACCATTCAAGGTAAGCGCGCTGATGATCGGGGCGGCCTTGGTCGTGGAAATGCTTTAACGCCGCGGTGGCCAAAAACATCCACGAAAACACATCGGCAAAGCGCGCGCTGATGTGTTCCTTGCGTTTTAAGGCTCCACCCAAAGTGCCCAATGCCACGTCGGCCACCAGGGCGAACGCGGCGGAAAAACGGGTGATGTCTTTATAGTATTCGGCCTCGAACCCTGCCACCGGTGAGGCTGCGAACCGCGCACCCGTAAAGCCGTGCCACTTGGCGCGCCAGGTGTTCATGGCGATGTGGCCGAGGTGGGCGAAGAAGGCGGCGTCAAACGCCGCCACGTCGCCGCTGGCAACCGCGTGCATTTCCTTAGCCGCATAGGGGTGGCAGCGAATGGCCCCTTGGCCGAACACGATTAGCGACCGAGTGAGGATGTTGGCGCCTTCCACCGTGATGCCGATGGGAATGGAAATATACGGGCGCGAGAAGATGTTGTCCGGGCCGCGGCTGATGGCGGACCCGGCATGAATATCCATGGCGTCATTGACGCACAGGCGCATGCCCTCTGTTAAGTAAGCTTTGACGATGGCAGACAGCACGGACGGGCGTTCGCCCGCGTCCACCACGCCAAACGCCAAGCGCCGCGAGGCGTTCATAAAATACGCATGTCCGGCGATGCGGGCGATGCGGTCGCGCACGCCTTCAAAGCGCCCGATGGGAAGTCCGAACTGTTCGCGCACAATGCCATAGGCCGACGTGGCCCGGGCCGCCAGTTGCACCGCCCCCACCGACAGCGAGGGCAGGGAAATGCACCGTCCGGCGGCTAGGTTTTCCATCAGCATGCGCCAACCGTTACCCGCCTGGTCGACACCGCCGATGATATAGTCCAGCGGCACAAACACGTCGTGGCCGGATATGGGGCCGTTGTGGAACGGGATGCCCATGGGGTCGTGGTGATTGCCCACCACCACGCCGGGTGTTTCGCGCGGCAGTAAGGCACAGGTGATGCCAAGGTCCTCCACGTCGCCCAACAATCCGTCCGGGTCATACAGCTTAAACGCAATGCCCAACACGGTGGCGATGGGGGCCAGGGTGATGTAGCGCTTGTTAAAGGTCATGCGGATGCCGGTAATTTCCTCACCTTGCCACTGACCCTTGCACACGATGCCGAGGCTTTGGCCGTTGGCGGCGTCGGACCCGGCCCCCGGTTCGGTAAGGGCGAAGCACGGAACCTCGTCACCCACCGCCAGGCGTGGCAGGTAATGATCCTTTTGCGCGTCGGTGCCGTAGTGCATCAACAACTCGCCCGGGCCTAACGAATTTGGCACCATGACGGTGACGGCGGTGGCGACCGAGCGGCTGGCTAATTTCGCCACCACGGCGGAATGCATGTGGGCGGAAAAGCCCAGGCCGCCGTACGCCTTGGGAATGATGATGCCGAAAAAGCGTTCGCGCTTGATGTAGTCCCAGACCTCCGGCGGCAAGTCCCGGTCTTGGGCAATTTTCCAGTCGTCGATCATGGCGCACAGGGTTTCGACCGGGCCGTCCAAAAAGGCCTGCTCTTCGTCGCTCAGTTCCTGGATTTTGAAGTCGAGCAGCTTGGTCCAATCGGGCTTGCCGGAAAACAGTTCGCCGTCCCAACCGACGGTCCCGGCTTCCAAGGCGATGCGCTCGGTTTCACCCATTTGCGGCAAGGTGCGCGCCACCAATTTCATAATCCATGAGGAGACCAGTGTGCGGCGCAACGGGGCTAAGGCGAACACGGCGACGAGCGCGGCTATGAAGATCAGTATGGAGGTGGTCATGTCAGCTCTCCTAATTCCTGAGCGGTTTCCCGGTGTTCAGCATATGCGTGACACGGTCGAGGGTTTCAGGTGTCTTGACGAGCGCGGCAATGGCGTCACGTTCCAGCCCTAAAATTTGCGCTTCGCTCACGGTGTCCAAAACGTCGGTGTCCCCGCCAGACAGAACGCGGGCGAGTTGCTTGGAGATGGTGACATCGTGCGGGGACGCTATGCCCTTGTTGGCGAAATCGTTGATGGCAAGGATGAGTGCCGCAGCCCCGCTGGGGCCGGGCAGGTTTAACGCCATCGGTTCCGGCGGGCTATAGCCCTTGGCCATATCCAGCACGGTTTGTTTGGCGTTGGACAACAGGCGATCCCGGTTCATCACCACCGTGTCTTCTAAGCGCAGAAACAACGTGTCTTTGGCCTCGAACGCCGAGGCTGAGACCTTGGCCGTGGCAATGGTCTCGAACGCCTTCATCACCGGGGGCATGGGCCCACCGGAACGTTTTTTGGATGCTGTCCAGCGGCCGAGCAATTCTTTGCATCCCCCCCAGCCCGGTACGATGCCAACCCCGACTTCGACCAGTCCGATATAGCTTTCCGCGTGGGCGGTCAGGCGGTCGCAGTGCAGCAAAATTTCGCAGCCGCCCCCCAGCGCCATGCCGCTGGGGGCACCGACCACCGGGAACGGTGCATACTTGAGATTTTGAAAGGTGTCCTGGCCGTTCTTGAGAATCCAGGTAACAATCGGCCGCAGGTGTAATTTAACCGCCATTTGAAACATCATAATGTTGGCCCCAACCGAAAAATGGGTGCCTTCATTGTGGATGACGAGGCCCTTAAACCCACGCTTGGGCAGCTCTTTCACGGTCTTGTTGATCAACGCCATGATGAACGGGTTGAGCGAATTCATTTTGGAGCGAAATTCCAGGCATGCCACGCCGTCGCCGATATCCCACACCCGGGCGGAGCGATTGGCGAACAGCGGCGCGCCACCGCGTTTGACGTCTTGTAACAGCAGAACCCCGGGGCGGCGCTGGACCGGCTGATACGCGCCGTCTGGCATTAACATCCTCAGCGGACCATCGGTGCCTTTGTAGAACGACTGGCCGCGGGCGGTGTGCAACAGGTCTGGCACCGCTTGCCCAGCCTCAATCAGGCGGTCGGCAAACCATGTGGAGCCGACGCTGTCGATCAGTTCGAACGGCCCCCATTTCCAGTTGTAGCCAAGCCGCATGGCGCGATCAACGGCTTCGATATTGTCCGCGATTTCGGGGGCCAACTGGGCGGCGTAGGCCAGGGTCTTGGACATCACGGTCCAGGCATAGCGACCCTCGGCGCTGTCATGGGTAAACAGCGCGCGCAGTCCGCCTTTTTTGGACGCGGCACCGGCGGCTGATTTCGGGCGTTTGGCTGCGGCATAATTCCCGTCGCCCAAGTCGATGACCTCTTTGTTGCGCCCCGCATCCAAGCGATAAAAACCGCCCTTGCCTTTGCGCCCGGTGTAGCCGTCGGCGATCATTATATGCAACAGTTCAGGGGCGGGGCCAAGGGCGTGAAAGGCGTCTCCTTCGGGCAACGTCTGGGCGAAGCTGTCCAAAATGTGCGGCATCAGGTCAAGGCCGACTAAGTCCAGCAGGGCAAACACGCCGGTCTTTGGCACGCCAATGGGGCGGCCCATGACGGCGTCGGCCTGTTCCACGGTGATGCCTTGTTTGAACGCCTCGGTAATGGCCGCGTGCATCCAAAATGTGCCGATGCGGTTGGCGATAAACCCCGGCGTGTCGCGGCATTCGACCAGGCTTTTGCCCATGTTGCGATCGATAAAGTCGGTGACGGGGGCGACCGCGTTTTGGTCTGAGTCCGGCCCGGTGACAATTTCCATCAAGCGCATGTAGCGCGGCGGATTGAAAAAATGGGTAATCAAAAAGCGGCTTTTTAAGCCGTCGACCATGCCTGCGGTCAGCACGTCCAGCGGCAGGGTCGACGTGTTCGACGACAGCACCGCGTGCGCGCCTAAATGTTTCGCCACGTCGGCGTAAAGCTGTTGTTTGATGGCCGGGTTCTCAATCACCGCCTCAATGACCCAATCGCAATCGCCGATCAAATGCAGGTCGTCCCCGGTGGTGCCGCACGTGATGCGTTTGGCAAACGATGCGTGCATGAAGGCGGCGGGGTTGGCTTTGCGCATCTTTTGCACGGCTGCTTCTGAGACGCCGGGGGCGACGTCGAGCAACACCACGTCGGCACCCGCGTTGGCGGCCTGGGCGGCGATACCCGCTCCCATCACGCCCGCACCGATGACACAGATTTTGCGAACGTCGCTCATTATACGCCCTCCAACACGGTGGCGATGCCCTGACCGCCGCCGATGCATTGGGTCGACAGCGCCCACTTGCCCCCGGTGCGGTGCAAGATTTGCGCGGCCTTTCCGGTGATGCGCGCCCCCGTGGCGCCTAAGGGATGGCCCAAGGCGATGGCCCCGCCGTCCAAGTTAACCTTGGTGACGTCTAGGTTTAGGTCGCGGATGCTGGCAATGGACTGACTGGCAAACGCTTCGTTCAGTTCAATCACGTCCAGATCATCCACGTCAATGCCTGCGCGGTGCAGGGCTTTGTTGGTCGCAGCGATCGGCCCGATGCCCATGATCTCCGGCTGACACCCCGCCACGGCAAAGGACCTCACATAGGCCAGCGGCTCTAGCCCGTTGCGCTCGGCAAAGTCCGCCGTCGTCACCAACAGCGCAGACGCACCGTCGGTCAGCGGTGAGGACGAGCCGGCGGTCACCGTGCCGCCTTCTAAGAATGCGGGATTCAATCCGGCCAAGGCGTCCAGCGACGTGTCGGCGCGGATGCAGCCGTCAAGCCTGACCCGACCGTCCGTCGTTTTGATGGGCACGATTTCGTCCGCCAGCTTGCCGCCTTTTTGCGCGCGGGCGGCTTTTTCGTGGCTGGCGAGGGCAAAGGCGTCTTGCTCGGCGCGGCTTAAGCCATACTTCAACGCCACGTTTTCCGCCGTCTCGCCCATGCCCATGTAGGCACCGGGCATACGTTCGGCTAAGCCCGGATGGGGCAGGGGGTTGAACCCGGTCATGGGCATGCGGCTCATGCTTTCCACGCCCGCGCAGATGTAAGCCTCGCCCGCATTCATCTGCATGGCCCCCGCCGCCATGTGCACGGCCTGCATGGAAGAGCCGCAAAAGCGGTTCACGGTGACGCCGCCAATGCTTAAGGGCAGCTCGGCCAAGAATCCGACCAGCCGTGCGATGTTGAAGCCCTGTTCCCCTTCGGGGTAGGCGCAGCCCATGATCAAGTCTTCGATGTGGGCCGGATCCACATGGATGCGCGTGATCAGGCCCCATACCACCTGGGCGGCCAAGTCGTCGGGACGGGTGCGGGCCAGCGCCCCCTTGTGGCCCAAGGTGAAGGGGGAGCGGACATAGCCTGCGATAACAATGGGTTTCATGTGTTTATCTCCTGGCCTTCATGTGGCGGTCAAGGGCAGCAAGCTCTTGCTCCGCGTCGGTTTTGATTTGACGAATGCGCGTAGCCCTGTCGCTTAGAATTGCGGGGTTTGGGGTGACATAAAACTGGTAAATTTCTTTGAGGCTAAAGCCCAAACGCTTGGCGCGCAAAATATCATGTAGGCGCTCTAAGTCTTGGGGGGTGAAACACAACGCCCGCCCGGCGCGCAGTGGGGCTAATAATCCCTTTTCCACATACAGGCGCACGGCGCGCGCCGAGGCGTCGGCGGTCTTGGCCAGTTCATCAACGGAGTACAGCTTATCCATGGCGGGTCTCCTGTCTGTATTGGTGTTCTTGCACCAGTTCCTTCTTCGACAACTTGCCGATCAAAGTCTTGGGCAGTTCGTCGCGGATTTCTACCGAGGTGGGCCGCTCCAACGGGTTCAAATGACCATGGGCGAAGGCCATCAACGCGTCTTCGGAGACATCCGCGCCGGGTTTTAAGGTGATGAAGGCCTTGGGCGCTTCGCCGCGATATTCGTCAGGCACGCCGATGACCACGGCCTCGTGCACGGCGGGATGGCGATACAAGGCGTCTTCCACCCTGCGTGGATAGACCTTGAACCCCGAACAGTTGATCATGTCCTTGATGCGATCAGTGATGAAGATATATCCGTCCTCGTCCACGTAGCCGACATCCCCGGTACGCAGCCAGCCGTCTTTGAGCACGTCTTCGGTGTCGACCTTATCATTCCAATACCCCGCCATCACCTGAGGCCCGCGCACGAACAATTCCCCGTGCTCGCCCCGGGGCATTTGTCGGCGCTTGTCTTCCAGGTCGCGGATTTCTATGGTCGTGCTCGGTAATGGCAAACCGATGGAGCCGTCTTTGTTAACGCCACGCGGTGGATTGCATGTCACCACCGGGGACGCCTCGGTCAGGCCATAGCCTTCAACCACCAAGCTATTGCTAACAGTCTCGAAGGTGGACTTGGTAGCCTGCGGCAACGCCGCACCGCCCGAAATGCAATACCGCAAAGATGAAAGGTCGTAATCGCCCACATCTTCAGCATGACCAATAGCGGCGAAAATCGTCGGCACGGCGGGAAATAATGTCGGGTGCTTTGCTGCGATGGTTTCCAGAACCTGCTTTAAATCATAACGCGGCAAGAGGATAAGCTCCCCACCGATGGCGATGCCTAAATTCATCGCCGCCGTCATGGCGAACACATGAAAGAACGGGATCACGCCGAGAACTCGGTCAGCCCCCGGTTTGCTATCGCCCAACCACATCCGCACCTGTTCGACATTGGCGGTGATGTTGGCGTGGGTCAGCATGGCACCCTTTGGTGTCCCGGTGGTGCCGCCGGTGTATTGGATAACGGCGATGTCGCGCTCTACGTCTATGTCGACCGGGTCGGGTGCGCCTTGATCTGCCACCAACAGGTCAAACGGCACATGCCCCAAATCGGTGGGTGGGCTTGCGATTTGCGCGCGCTTGAACACCTTAAACAGCATCCCCTTCACCGGCGGCAGGGCGTCGGCCAATGAGCACACGACGACGGTGCGCAAGGGGGTGGTGTGTAGCAGGGCCGCCACCTTGGTATAAATGGTTTTGAGATCCAAGGTGAACATCACCTCTATACCGCTGTCCATCACTTGCTCGTGGATTTCGTCTTCGGTGTAGAGCGGATTGAAATTCACCACCGTGGCTCCGGTCATTAGCGTGGCAAAATAACCGATAATGTAGTACGGCGTGTTGGGTAGACACAGGCCGACGCGCACCCCTTTTCCGACGCCCAAATCTTGCAGGCCCCGCGCGGCTTGGCGCACGGCGTGTAAAACTTCGCCGTAGGTCATGGTGGCGTCTAAGAAGTCCAGGCAGGGCAGGTTCGGATGTGCTAGGGCCATGTCTTCCAGAAGTTTGAAGGCAGGCTTGATGCCGAAGGTGTTTGTCATGCTTTGACCTCCTGCATCGGCGGCACATGAGTGTCTGTATCGGTCATGCGGGCGATAAACTGATCCAACAGGCCCCAAGTATCGTCATCGTTATCGGTGACGATGCAATGGCGGGCACTGTCCACCCATTTCAATTCGCAGTCCGTGGCCAGCTTGCCGTGAATGTGGGCGACGCTGTCGGGCTGGATCACCGGGTCGTCCTTGCTTTGCATCAGCAGCACGGGCACTTGAATTTCCGCTAGGCGGTTTTGCATCGTGTCGATCATGGCGCGCATTTGGAACAGGGCCGGTATGGGGATGGAGCTGTAATTGATATGGGGATGTTCGCTTGAATTGTCGATGAACGGCACGACGTTGTCGACCATCGGCAGCCAACTGGCGACCTTGTTGAGGCCATGCACCAGCGGTACGAACGCCATGTTGCGGTCGCGAAAGTCTATGGGCGCGTTGATGCTGATGATGCCTGCCAGCTTTTCAGGCCATTCGCTGGCATGGATCAGGGCCAATGCGCCGCCAACCGAAAACCCAGCCACAATCATCTTGTCGCAAAAGGCCGATAAAATTCTATGGCCGCGCTCAATGGATTTAAGCCAATCGCTCCATGTGCGGCTGTGAAGATCCCACGGCGAGGTACCATGTCCGGCTAGGCGCACGCCGACCACTGCGATGCCGCGTTCGCACAGCGCATGCGCATAGCCTTCCCATTCTGCAGGGGACGACAACAGGCCATGCACCAACACCACGCCGGTTTTGCATGCGCCCTTGGGCAGCAATAAATAGGGTGCACCGCTTGTCGTGGCGGTCTCTTTGGCGTTGATCTCGGCGTAGCGGGGTTTGGCATAGTATTTTTTGTTCCAGTCGTGGGCGCGCAGTTCGTCGTCGAATAAAAACGACGCCAATTCTTGTTCGGTGAGTTGGTCCGCGTCCACCAATGCCTTGTTGACGGTTTCGCGCACCGCTTTAACGGGGGCGGCCTCATTGGCATAGACCAAAACAGGGTTGCCGATCCGGACTTCGTCGAAACCGAAATCATCGACCAGCGGGGTGAGAAAATAGTAGGAGTCCTTGCTTCGCCCCACCAGCCCGGCATCCTTGGCGGTGGCGAGAAAACGGTCCAGCTCGATGCACTGGCCATCGACCAACCCGCGATAACGATCCGGCCAACACAGGCTGCGGTGCAAGTGTACACCCGGCACAGCCTGTAGGTTCTTCAAGGCCATGTAGAGGGTCGTGTGAAAGGTTTTCTGATCAATCGACATGCGGTCTTGTTTGACCAAGAGATAGATCAAATACGAGGCCATGTGGCTTAAGTTTACGGTGATGCCGGTGTACAGCGCCTCGGACGTTAAGTCGCGGATGCGTTTCGTTTCCTGGGTGATGCACCGCGCGAGCATTTTCTCAGGCAAACCCTCGACGGCTTGTTCGCGGAGATTGAACAGATCCTCAAGCGATGTGATTTTTTTAAAATACCGCTCCAGCAGTAAACTTTCCCACCAGCTCCATTTCTTTTCAGGGTGGAGCGGCTCGGCTAAGCGGATGTCCATGTCGGTGTCTTTGAGTAACAAGTTGCCTTCGACCACCAGCTCTTCAAGAAACTGAAGCCGCAAATCCATGGAAAACAACTCGGCGCTGTTGCTGAGGATGTTTTCGTCAATGCGCAGGGGGTAAAATGTGATGGTCCCCGGAACAACGGCGGTGGGCTTTGCTGCGGCTTTTAACAGCGCCTCCTTGGAGGGTAAGTCCAGCGCTTTGCACCAGCGACCGAGGCGCGCCTCGTCGCCGCGTTCTCCTAAGGTGCGAATGCGCCGCTTGAAAATTTCCAGGGTTAACGCCAGTACCGCAGCCCCCCGGTGGTGCTTGCGCCGTTCCTGTGCGCTGCGGGAATAAATGTTGTACCCCCCCTCATCGTCCATGACCTGGCGGTCCTTGACCATGCCGCCTTCGGGGAAGATAACGACTTTTCTTCCGCGCAGAATTTCCGCCGCTAAGAACGATAGCAATCCAGGCATGTTGTTGGGCACCGCGCCGACACTGCGCAAGAATTTAGCAAGCCGCTCGTTGCCTTCGAAGAGGGCATGGTCCGCGACTGAACGGCAATACGCGCCGCTGGCCTGGTGGATGATGTAGGGCGGGATGATGGTTTCGAACCGGGCGAAATGGTTGAACAGGAAGATGTCCCCCTGTTCGATGAGGCCGTGGTCATTGTGAACTTTTATGTTGAGGCCGATGCTCGCGCGCGAAGCGCGAACAGACCTCACGCACCAGTCGTAGGTGCTTTTATTCATTTCGAATGCGGCGTCTTTTGCCATTGCGACCGGACCCCTGTGACGGTATCTCCCCTCGCATTTACATATAGTGATCCTAAATGACGTTTACGTCAAAAAAATGCCGGGTGAAGAAACACGCGCGGATTAAAACGGTCGTAATTGGGCATAAAGATGATAGATAAAGGGCTACCCCCCAACCTTGGCCTATAATGATGACAAAGACCAAAAGCCTGTTCAGCTACCGCCCCTATTGGGCCGAGCGCTTCGGCACGTCGCCGTTTTTCCCCATGTCGCGGGAAGAAATGGACGTGCTGGGCTGGGATTCTTGCGACGTGGTGCTGGTTACCGGTGACGCCTATGTGGATCACCCCAGCTTTGGCATGGCCATCATCGGCAGACTTTTGGAGGCCCAGGGCTTTCGTGTCGGCATCATCGCTCAGCCCGATTGGTCCAGCGCCGACGCGTTCAGGGCGCTTGGTGCCCCCAACTTATTTTGGGGCGTGACCGGGGGCAATATGGACTCGATGGTGAACCGCTATACCGCTGATCGACGCCTACGCCATAACGACAGTTACACGCCCAACGATGAAGGCGGCAAACGCCCCGACCGCGCCGTTAACGTCTATGCCCAGCGCTGCCGCGAAGCGCACAAGGACGTACCCGTGGTGATCGGCGGGATCGAGGCCTCGCTCAGACGTATCGCGCATTATGATTATTGGTCGGACAAGGTGCGTCGCTCGGTCCTGGTCGACAGCAAGGCCGACATTCTTTTGTACGGTAACGCCGAACGCGCCATCGTCGAAGTCGCACACCGCATTGCCAAGGGCGAAAGCCCCAAGACCATGTATGACGTTCGCGGCGCCGTGTTCGCGGTGTCCGGCGTTCCCGACGGCTGGGCCGAACTGGACATGAGCGACCCGGACGTGGCGCACCCCAAAGCCGAAGGGGACCTGGTGGCGGTGCGTCTGCCGGGCTATGACCAGGTCATCGCCGAGCCAGCATTATATGCCCAGGCGTCGCGCGTGCTGCACCAAGAAAGCAACGCATCCAACGCACGGGGGTTGATCCAAGACCAAGGCGGGCGCGATATCTTTTTATCGCCGCCGCCAATCCCGCTCAGCACCGAAGAAATGGACGGCGTGTTCGGCTTGCCCTATGCCCGCGCGCCCCATCCCAGTTACGGCGATGCGCGAATTCCTGCGTGGGAAATGATCCGCTTTTCCGTCAACATCATGCGCGGGTGCTTTGGCGGCTGTACGTTCTGTTCCATAACCGAGCACGAGGGCCGGGTGATCCAAAACCGCTCCGAAGGCTCGATCTTGAAAGAGATCGAAGACATCCGCGATAAGGTGGACGGCTTCACCGGGCAGATTTCAGATCTCGGTGGTCCTACCGCCAACATGTATCGCCTGGCGTGCAAGGACGACAAAATCCAGGCCGTGTGCCGCCGCTTGTCGTGCGTATACCCAGACATCTGTGTCAACTTAGGCACCGACCACGGTCCGCTGATCGACTTGTACCGCAAGGCGCGCGCCATCAAAGGGGTGAAAAAAATCTCCATCGCGTCGGGTTTGCGCTACGACTTGGCGGTGAAAAGCCCGGCCTATGTGAAAGAATTGGTGACCCACCACGTCGGCGGCTACTTAAAGATTGCGCCCGAACATACCGAGGACGGGCCGCTGTCGAAGATGATGAAGCCGGGCATCGCGTCCTATGACCGCTTTAAACAGATGTTCGATCTGGCGGCGAAGAAGGCGGGCAAGAAGTACTATCTGATTCCTTATTTTATTGCCGCTCATCCGGGAACCTCGGACGAAGACATGATGAACCTAGCCCTGTGGCTAAAGCGCAACGGCCTGCGCGCCGATCAGGTGCAGACGTTCTTGCCGTCACCCATGAGCCTGGCGTCGGCCATGTATTATTCCGAGCGCAATCCGTTAAAACCGATACACAGAAATAGCGGTGAAGTGGTGGTCACCGCCAAGGGCCTGAAACAGCGCCGCCTGCACAAAGCTTATTTGCGTTACCACGACGCCAACAACTGGCCGGTGATCCGGGACTCACTTAAAGCCCTGGGTCGCACGGACCTGATCGGCCCGTCTAAGAAACACCTAGTCCCCGCCTGGCAACCCAAAGGCACCGGCTTTCAAAGCGGTGGCGGCGAAGGTGTGCGTACGGGGCGCAAACACGGCGAACAAAAATTCTTCACCACCCATGCGGGCGACGGGCGGCGCCCGGCGGGGGCGGGGAAGCGCAAGGGTCCGGCAAAAAGCCAGGGCAAGCCAGGGCCGAAGCGCAGGCGGTGAGCGCTGCGCGAGAATTGACATTTCGTGAGGTGAAGCATGTCCGAAGAAAACAAGGCGTTTGTGCGAAAATTCCTGAGCGTCATGGATGCGCAGGCGTGGGACGATTTTAGAGACATGATGTCGCCTGACCACACGTTTCATTCACCGCTTGGCCCGCCGGTGGGGCGTGACGAGCATGTTGGGATCGACCAGGACTTCTTCAAGGCCTTCGACGCCCAGCACCATATTCTTGACTTGGTGGCGGAAGGCGACAAAGTCGCCGTGCGTGGTAAGACGACGATGGTGCATCGGGGTGAGTTTCAGGGCATCTCAGCGACAGGCAAGCATCTGGAGTTGCCGTGGTTGGACATCATGCGCATTGAAGACGGAAAGAATGCCGAGGAATGGCTCGCCATGGATTTAATGGGCTTCATGCAGCAACTGCAGGCATAAAACATTTACAGCCATTCGTCCAACATGCCTTTTGTCACGTTGTAAAGGCGCGCTTGCGCCTGCTCGTCTCGGGTTGGGGGCCAACTCGTTTTGATTTCCCTGTGATGCACATATTCACCGTTTATACCCTTGGCCTCATCAGATAAAGCCAGCCAGGCGGGTGTATCCGCAGCGTGCTCAGGCACTTCACCAATCAGTAAGCCAACGATGGGAACGATGATGTTCATTGGAAAAGGGAATTCCGATTGCGCAAGCGCGGTCTTCACAAATCCCGGATGAATGCAGTTCACGGTGATGCCCGTTTCCTTGAGTTTTCGGGATAGATAATAGGTGAATGAGGTCAAGAGGTGTTTCGACTGCCCATACGCCGAAGCACTGTTGTAGGGCGTCTCTTTGAAACTCAAGTCATCCCATTGAATTGGACTTTTGTGCATGATTGAAGAAATGTTGATAATGCGCGCTTCACCACTTTCCAAGACGGTCGGCTTCATCAGCTTGAGCAAACGATGGGTCAGCAGAAATGGGGATAAGTAATTGAGTGCCAGATTGGCTTCGAACCCCTCGGAGGTCTCGATCCGTTGCGGAAAGTAAGCCCCCGCATTGTTGATCAGAACATCCACACGACCTGTGATCTTGGCAATGCCTTCGGCAGCTTCTTGCGTTTCCTGCATTGAGGAAAGGTCTGCGATCACAAATCGCGCTTTTCCACCTTCCCTGTGAATGTGTTCTACGAGTTCATTTGCTTTCGTTTTGTCGCGAGCAACGATGACGACGAAAGCTCCTTTTCGAGCCAGCTGAAGTGCTGTCGCTCTTCCTAGGCCACTGGTGGCCCCGGTAATAACAACAGTCTTCGCTTTCATATGCTTACCATGAGTTGCTTCGCCGCAGCCTCACCCGCCCAGCGGCCCGTCGCCATGCAGGCGGTGAGCAGGTAGCCGCCGGTGGGGGCGGTCCAGTCTAGCATTTCGCCACAGGCATAGACGCCGGGCAGGTCTTTGAGTTGCAAGCCCGCGTCCATTTGCGCCCAGCGAATGCCGCCCGAGCATGAAATGGCTTCGGTTATGGGGCGAGGACGCACTAGGGTCAGCGGCAGGGCCTTGATAGCGGCGGCCAGCTTTTGTGGATCGGCGAAGGTGTCTTTTGAGGTCGCCTCGCGCAGCAATCCAGCCTTAGCCCCGGACAAATGCAGGGTGCGTTTGAGGTGGGTGGCCATGGATTTTTTGCCGCGCGGTTGGCTGAGACGCTCCAGCACATTTTCAACGCTGCGGTCGGCTATAAGATCAACGGTGACCTCGGCTTTGCCTTTGCTATCCAATGCGCCCAGAAGTTTTGACGAAAGCTCATACACCGGGCCGCCTTCGACGCCCGTCTTGGTGATGGTGAATTCACCGGACGCGGTTTGCCCGGCGAAATTCAGCCGTGCGTTCTTAATCGGCTGGCCCTCGAAACGCTCAATGAAGTGTTCGCTCCAATCCACGTCAAAGCCGCAGTTGGCGGGCTTAAGCGGGTTTATGCCGACGCCACGCTGTTCCAACCATGGCACCCAGGCCGCGTCCGAACCCAGCTTGGGCCAGCTGGCCCCGCCCAATGCCAATACCGTGGCCTCGCTGGCGACGGTAACTTCGCCAGCTTGAGTGTCGAAGGTGAGGTGGCCGTCCGCGTTCCAGCCGGTCCAGCGGTGACGGGCATGCACGGTCACACCGGTGGCGCGCAGGCGTCTCAGCCACGCGCGCAACAACGGTGCGGCTTTGAAGTCTTTGGGGAACACGCGCTGGGTGGTGCCGACGAAGGTCTCGATGCCTAAGCCCTGCGCCCAGGCCTGGACGGTCCCAGGGGGGAAGGCGTGCAAAATGGGGTTGAGCTGTACGCGCGACGGACCGTACTTGGCGAGGAAATCGTCGAACGGCGCGGCGTGGGTCAGGTTCAGGCCGCTTTTGCCCGCCATCAGGAACTTGCGCCCCAGCGACGGCATGGCGTCAAAAACATGGGCGGCAATGCCGCGCGCGGTAAGCGCTTCGGCAGCCATCAATCCGGCGGGTCCGCCACCGACGATGACGGCGGCTAAGGTGTGTGTGGGTGTGTGTGTCGGTGTATTCATGGGGGGATTTGTGCTGAAGCTTAAGAAGAAGTCAAATCAATCATATTTTGCGTTGCGCCTTCGCGAGGGTGCTGTACAACACATACAACGTGTTGAATGTGGAAAAGGCGGACGGAGATGAAGATCACGATATTGGTGCTTGCGGCCCTGTGCGGCATGAGTTTCGGCGTGCAGGCGGCGGACCTAAAGGTTCAACCCGTGACCGAAAATGTCTACGCCATCGTCGGCCCGCACGAACAGCGCAATCCTAAGAACTTAGCCAACAACGCCACGTTTGGTTTCGTCGTGACGAATGAGGGCGTACTGCTGGTCGATCCGGGCGGAAGCTATAAGGGGGCCGCCCAAGTGGCTGCGGCCATCAAAACCGTCACAAACCAACCGGTCAAAATCGTCATCAATTCCGGCGGCCAAGATCATCGCTGGTTGGGTAATGGTTATTTCAAAGAACGCGGCGCGCGGATCATTGCCTCAAACGCCGCCGTCGAAGATCACAAGGCCCGCACCACCGATCACTTCTTCGCCCTCACCAACATGTTGGGCAAAGACGCCTTGGCCGGGACCGAAGCCGTTTATGCCAGCGAAACCTTCGACACCGAACTGGACCTAAACTTCGGCGGCCAGCGTTTCGAAATCCGCCATGTGGGGGCCGCGCACACGCTGGGGGATTCCTTTATTTGGATGCCCGATTTGGGTGTCATGTTCTCCGGTGACATCGTTTATGTCGAACGCATGTTGGGTGCCGGGCCTGCACACAATAGCGCCAGCTGGGTGGATGTGTTTAATGCTATGGCCGCTTACAATCCCAAATACATCGTCCCCGGCCACGGACCAGTGACCGACCTAAAACGCGCGACGGCGGAAACCTATGACTATCTGGTTTATCTGCGCACCCAGATCGGCAAGCTGATCGAAGACGGTGAACCGATTGAAAAAGGTGTGAACATCGATCAGTCCATGTTCAGCCACCTGCAAGTCTTCGACCAAATCAGCAAGCGCAATTCGCAAGACATCTATATGCAGATGGAGTTCGAATAAACGTTATTTTTGGGCTTCGGTCAGCCATAGGCAATCTGTCGGCGCGGGGGTGTCGCTTAAGCCATACAGCCCCCAAGTCGATCCCGCCATGCCCCAATATGTGTGCACGCTGTCTAAGGTATACAGCAGTCCGCCCGCACACGTCTGTGGGCGCAGGTCGTTCGCATCAATGGTGACACTGATCACCCATGGCGGTCTTGCGTCTGCAATCTCAGCGAACGCGGCATAGTCGATGTGTTGATCGGGGGCAGTACGTCGCCGCGTTTCCTCCATCACGGTGGTGAGCTGAAACGGCATTTCGGTGCCGATGGTCAGGGGTGCGCCGTCTTGGTCGGCCAAGATGCGCTCAAGCGCCTGGGTGTAATCGCCGCGCCCGGCCTGAACAAAGCGGTTCACCGCCCAGGTGTTGGCCAGCACCATCGCCAGCACCACCAAGCCTGCAAACATCCGCGCCGCCCTGGCCCGGGCCGACAACTCGCCGATGACCTCGGCGATTAACAAGGGCATGAACGCGAACACGGCGAGAAAATAACGCCCGTGCGGGGCCGCGGGTTGGTTGGCGGCGAAAAACAGCAGCGGCACACCTAACATGATCAGGCCCAACGGTAGTGCGCGGCGATTGCCGACTGCACCCAGCCACACCACCGCACCGAACACCAAAATTCCATAGAGCCCGCTATGCAACCCGGTTAAGTGCGCGCCGAAACCGCCGGAGGAAAAGCGGGTGATTTCGTCCAGCGCAAGGGTGAAGCAATCGCCGCCGGGACACGACAGCGTAGAGCCGCCAAACGTGACCAAGTTGCCGCTCGTATAAATGCCGTACCAGATCGCCGCGATATAGGCCAAGACCCCGGCCATGAACGGACCGTTGAGGCGCACGGCGCTGTTGACAGCCTGGACGACGGTGCGGCCTTGCAGCAGCTGACGTCCGGCGAAGCTGACCGACAGGGCAAACAACACGGGCAAAATACCCAAATGCGACAGCACCCCCAACACCCCTGCCAGTCCATAGGTCCAGCGTGCGGACGTTACGTCCCGGTCCGCATCCTCAACGGCGGCGAACGCCAGCAGGGCGCACAGCATCATCGGCGCATAGCCGCGCGCTTCCGATCCAAAATGCACAAACGGATACAGCGTCGCCGCCAGTAACATGGCGATGAGCAACCGTGCGGGCGTATTGCTCGGCGCCCGGCGCGCCGCCACCAGACCGGCGGCCAGCACACCCAGCGCGCCGGTGACGATGGACAAAAGGCGGTAAACCCACGGCGCTCGGTCCTGGCCCATCAGATACATCCACGCCGTATTGATGGGGTGGTTGTTGTCGTTGGGCGCATTCCAGAACGCTTGGTGCCAGGCGCTTAAACTTTGGGCTGTGTTCAGCGACCAGATTTCATCCAGCCACAATTCGCCCTGCGCACCACGCACCCGAAGCCACGCCCCGACCACCAAAATAGCCGCCGCCAGCGCAATGTGCGCGGGGCGAACGCGGTCCCTATCCGGAGCAAAACGGCCATAAGCCATGGGGTTCCCACCTGTTTAAGACCAACAGGGAAGCGGAAAACGTAAACGTGTGCAAGGGTTAAGACAGTGCGGCGTCGCCAACAAAGGGGTTAGACGCGCGCTCGGCCCCAAACGTGGACGCAGCACCATGGCCGGGAATGAAGGTGACGTCGTCGCCCAGCGGCCACAGTTTGGTGGTGATGGAGGTCACCAACGTGTCCAAATCACCACGTGGAAAGTCGGTGCGGCCGATGGAGCCTTGGAACAACACGTCACCCACCTGAGCCAGCTTGGACACAGCATCAAAAAACACCACATGTCCCGGCGTGTGGCCGGGGGTGTGGAACACGGTCAAGGTGACGGTGCCAAAAGTAACGGTGTCGCCGTCGTTCAGCCACGCATTGCCGACCACATCGCGCCCGCCCTGCACATTATAGTGCTGCCCCGCAGCCGCCACCTGAGTGGTGATGAATTCATCGTCCTTGTGCGGACCAATGATGGGTACGTCCAGCGCTTCGGCTAAATCCATAGCGCCACCCACATGATCGAAGTGACCGTGGGTGAGCAGAATTTTTTCGACCGTTATGCCAGCTTCGGCGATGGCGCCTTGAATGGCCGCCACATCACCGCCGGGATCGATAACCACGCCCTTGTGCGTCTCTTCACACCACATCAAGGTGCAGTTTTGCTGCAACGGGGTGACGGGGATAACGGCGGCCTTCAGGCTCATTCGATTTCTCCAGATACTAATTCACCCCACAGGTCATACGCGGAACTTTATAGCGGGTCTACCTCACGTTCGCTTTCAAGCGGTAAGCAGACCTTATTCTGAGAGGACTGTCACGCCAGGTAATGATCTGAAACAGACATTCATACAGAAGTATAGATAGCGTGACAGCCCAACCTATTGGAACTATATTTTGATTTATTCAATTTATCAGGGCGTGGCTTGTGGCCTCCGCCCACGATAGAAATTACGCGTTTTGGAGGGGGTGACGTAGACATGATTTTTGGAAGGGTCATCACTGGGGCTTTGACATTTACACTGATGCTAAGTGCCTCAACAAATGCCGATGCACAGCAAAGCGGCAATAGTTCGTGTGAACCCCTGGCGCAGATTATTCGTGACGCCAACATTAAAGTACGCCCGCAAGGTTTTTTTAGAGTATCAGGCTGGCCTGAAACAATGAAAAACAGCCCGCTGATCGTGAGCGCGCTAATGTCACAGCATTCAGTCGCAGAGGTGGTTGATCTGTTGCGAAAGCAGGGGAAGGTGTCCGAGCAATTGGAACAAAAGATTCTAGAGTTCATGCCAAGCAATTATAGTGCCGGCTATTCGAATTTTGGCCCCAAGGGACGGCATGCCATGTTGGAGTACACCGCCGGTACGGATCATTGCCAGGGGATCATATCTCTCACAATGAACGAAGGTGGAGAATGGACGGCAAATAAATTCCTTTCTGGTGATAGCACTATGGCATGCGGAGAGTCAAAGTTCTCACTTATAAAATTTGACGGAAAGCCCGTCATTTTTTATGGAAGCGATACGAAAAGCTATAGTACTTTTATACTGGATGATGCCGAGAGGTTCAGTCCGCTTTGTCAAATCGAAGTCTTTTTTCGCCCCGGTTATCATGGGGATATCGCGGACCGGGGCAGCGAGTACAACCGTGGTTGTGATTCGGCGCTGTGTCGCATGCTAGCCGCACGGGCCGAAGAAATTGCCACAAGTTATCGGGCGGAAGAGGACCTAACATTTACTTTGGAGGCGCTATCTGATGAGCAAGGCAAAGCTGTTCTTGCCCAGGCGAAATATGTTGAATTGGATCAACTTCCCAAACCGAGCGACTATGTTGATCCGAAATGGATATCAATGGAGCTGCAAAACATGTTGGAGGGAGAGCCCCCTGATTATTTGCGCAAAAAAAACAATCCGAATTTTCATGAGACCTTCGTGAACAAGATTTGGCATGTGCAGGATGTATCCACCAAGATGGAATACTTTGGTTGGAATCTGAATACGAGCGCAGCGTTCAGATTAAGTAAGTCTTCGTCTGTTCAGGGTGGTTACGAGCTACGATATCTTCCGTTGCCAATGAAAAATATTCCAGGCCTTTCATATGGCTTCGATTTTGGGGAGTGTGAGGAGAGAAATTGTCGGATCGCGCCGATTCTTTCTAACGACAATCTATATTTCCTTCGTTATGGGGATGGCTGGATGGGATGGCGTCACTATAAAGGGGTGTTGCTTGACGCTTTGGTATTTAACGGATGGGGCATGACTAGGCGCGTGAGCGGCAGTCTTGATGAGGAAGCTCTTGGACCGCCGAAGTTAAAGTTACATTAGAAGTAAATTCAAAAAGGCGGCTCCTTCGGAGGCCGCTCCTGGTTAAGGACGGACCTTTGTGGGGGGAGGGTGGTATTACGTCCGCTTTCAGGTTAGGCACTCATTTGATCTCGCCCCACAAATCGTATGTGCTGGACCGGGTGATGGTGGCTTGGACTTTGTCGCCGGGTTTTAGGCCTGTAGCACCATCCAAGAATATCGTGCCGTCAATGTCCGGGCTGTCGGCGTAGGTGCGGCCTGTGGCACCGGTCTCATCGGCGTCGTCGATGAGGACTTCCATCTGTTGGCCCACGCGTTCCATCAATTTGCGTTCGGAAATGCTTTGCGACAATTCCATGAAGCGTTCCCAGCGGCTGGTCTTGTCATCTTCGTCCACATGATCGGGCAGGTCGTTGGACTGAGCCCCTTTGATGTTTTCGTATTTGAAACAGCCGATGCGGTCCAGCTGCGCGTCTTCTAAGAAGTCGAGCAGGGTTTCAAAGTCGTCCTCGGTCTCGCCCGGAAAGCCGACGATGAAGGTCGAGCGGATGGCGATGTCGGGGCAAATCTCGCGCCACTTCTCGATACGCTCCAACGTTTGTTCGTGGGAGCCGGGGCGGCGCATGGCTTTGAGCACGCTGGGGCTGGCGTGTTGGAACGGAATGTCTAAGTACGGCAGAATTTTGCCGTCGGCCATCAATTCGATCACCTCGTCCACATGGGGGTAGGGATAGACGTAGTGCAGGCGCACCCAGGCATCCAAATCGCCCAGTGCCTCGGCCAACTCGAACATGCGGGTTTTGACTGGACGTCCGCGCCAATCGCTGGGGGCGTAGTTTAAGTCGACGCCGTAAGCGCCGGTGTCTTGGGAAATGACCAGCAGCTCTTTGACGCCGGACTCGACCAAACGCTCGGCCTCGCGCAGAACCTCACCCACCGGGCGGCTCGCCAAGGTGCCGCGCAAATCGGGGATGATGCAGAACTTGCAGTGGTGGTTGCAGCCCTCGGAAATCTTCAGGTACGAATAATGGCGCGGCGTCAGCTTGAAGCCTTCCGGTGCCACCAGATCGACGTAGGGGTCGTGCACGGGCGGCACCGCGTCGTGGACGGCGGCCACCACCTGTTCGTATTGGTGCGGTCCGGTGACCGACAAAACGCCGGGGGCCACGTCGCGGATTGCGGCTTCGTCGATTCCCAAGCACCCGGTGACGATGACGCGGCCGTTTTCCGCCATCGCTTCGCGGATGGCTTCAAGGCTTTCCTGACGCGCGCTGTCGATAAAACCACAGGTGTTGACCAGCACCACGTCGGCACCGTCATAGGTGTCGGAAATCTCATAGCCTTCGGCACCCAGCTTGGTGAGGATGCGTTCCGAATCCACCAGGGCCTTGGGGCAACCCAGCGAGATAATGCCGATTTTGGGAGCGGTGTGTTTCATGGTGCTTATATATGGTCATCGCCAGCCCCTGTAAACATTGGCTTTGCGATGGCGAACGTTCATGCGCTGTTTTTTCTTTGACCCCATATACCATTGACGGCGTAACATTCCCGTCCTCCAAGATAGATTCGCGCGCGAGGGAAAATTATGAACTGGCTAGACAAATACTTTGGCATCACCGCCAAGGGCAGCACACTCAAAACCGAAATTTTGGCAGGCATGGCGACATTTCTGACCATGGCTTACATCATCGTCGTTAATCCGGCGATTTTGTCTACGGGCGGAATGGACTTTGGCGCGGTGTTCGTCGCCACCATCGTCGCCGCCGTCGTCGGCACCACCATTATGGGGCTGTGGGCCAACTGGCCGGTGGCGCTGGCACCGGGTATGGGGTTGAACGCCTTTTTCACCTTCGGCGTGGTGCTCGGCATGAAGCAGCCCTGGGAAGTGGCGCTGGGTGCGGTGTTCGTCAGTGGCGTGTTGTTTTTGGTCCTTAGCCTCACGGGGTTGCGGGAATGGGTGATCAACTCCATTCCGAAATCCCTCAAACTTGGCATTGGTGCTGGCATTGGCATGTTTTTGGCCATCATCGGCCTGAAAAATGCGGGCGTGGTGGTGGATCACCCCGCGACCTTGGTGGGCCTCGGCGATTTCACCAGCCTGCCGGTCGGGCTGTTCCTGATTGGATTTTGCATCATGGTGGTGCTGGACCGTTTGCGCATTCCCGGCGGTATCGTCATCGGTATTGTTGCGGTCAGCATCGTCGGTTGGATGACCGGCACGACGGAACTCGCTGGTTTTGTCAGCTCGCCCCCCAGTCTAGAGCCAACGCTTCTGAAGCTTGATATCTCGGGTGCGTTGACCGCGACGATGATCGGCGTGGTGTTCGCGTTCTTGTTCGTCGATTTCTTCGATACCGCAGGCACACTCACCAGTGTCGCCAATATCGCCGGCAAGATTGATGCCGACGGCAAAATCGAAAATGTCGGTCGTGCGGTGGTCAGCGATTCAATCGCGACCATCGTCGGTTCCCTATTCGGCACCTCCAACACGACGTCTTATATCGAAAGTGCTGCGGGCATCAAAGAAGGTGGGCGTACCGGCTTAACTTCGGTGGTTGTGGCCGTATTGTTCTTGTTGTGTCTAGGATTTGCACCGTTGGCGAAAAGTATTCCGGCCTATGCCACGGGGGCGGCGCTGGTGTTTGTGGCGACCCATTTCATGCGCAATATGCTGGATATCGACTGGGACGACGTGACCGAATACGCCCCGGCGGTTCTGGCGGCTATATTGATGCCGCTGACATTTTCCATCGCCAACGGTATCGCCATTGGCTTTATCACCTACGCGGTGGTTAAAATTGCCAGTGGGCGCACGTCCGACGCCAATCCGGCGGTGTTGCTGGTCGCCGTACTGGGTGCGGCTCATTACGTTTTTGGGTGAGGCTATGAGCGACAAGATCTTCATCACCGCGAACGAACTGCTGCAAGACTCGTTTCGTCTGGCTCACCAGATTTTCGATTCAGGCTTCCGCCCGGACTATATCGTCGGAATCTGGCGGGGCGGCACCCCGGTGGGCATCGCGGTGCAGGAATTGTTGGAATACAAGGGAGTCACCACGGACCACATCGCCATCCGCACCTCGTCCTATACCGGCGTGTGGCAGCAAAGCGACGACATCCGCGTGCATGGTTTGCATTACATTGTCGAGAACGCCAATGCCGAGGATGCGCTGCTGATCGTCGACGATACCTTTGATTCCGGACGTAGCGTCGATGCGGTGATCCAAAGCATCAAGCACCTATCGCGGGCCAACACGCCGGGAACCATCAAGACCGCGACGGTTTATTACAAGCCGACCAAGCGCCAAGTCGATTTTGAACCGGACTACTATCTCTATGAAACCGAAAAATGGTTGGTGTTCCCCCATGAACTACAGGGCTTGAGCGAAGAAGAAATCGCCACCCACAAGCCCGAGGCGTTGCTGGCTAAAGATTGACCTACCCGTGCGCCCCATACGTGGATAAGCGGTGTGCAGCATGGGGTGAGTCGCATATTGCGATTTCCAAAAATTTAAGTCGAATAGCTCGTAATAAAAGTAACAATCCTTAAATTTCAAGGCCTTAATCCATCTCTTTCGATCATAAATTTATGCCAAATAATGGCATGCAAATGAATACGTTAGAGCCAATATACATGTATGAACCGCCCCTCTCGTGATGTATGCACACCCTGAAAGGACACCCCTCATGACGAATACACTCCCTTCAGCAGATGAAGTCGACCGCCAGATCGAAGCTGAATTTCGACAAGACGTCGAAGATACGCTCGGTGAGGTTGATGTCCTTTTGGGAAATTTGCGTTCGAACAGTGAGTCCCAGGAAACGGGCCAAGCTTCCCTGCACAAGCTTGTTCATAACCTTCTTGTGCAGGGTCGTGGGATAAACATTGCGGCCATTGATTTGTTGGCGCATCGCCTCGCCGAGTATCTAAACGATGTTCAAGAATTGACCCCGGCCAATTTGGATGACGTACAGACCTTTATCGACAAGTTTAATGTCGTTCTCGACGGTGACGTAAGTGCCGCTAACGATACGCCGTCTTTGGTACGGGAGCTTCCCACGCGCCCCATAGCGGATATAGACTTCGGTGATATCACCCCAAAGGATATCGAGGTTTTGCTGATTATTCCGGACCGCTCTATGGCGCGGATTGTTGAAAAGGAACTGGCAGAGTGTGGGTATCGCGTTTCCAATGCACGCTCTTCATTTGAAGGCTTCAAGATGGCGCTGCAGACACGCCCGGATATGGTTATTTCGTCTATGGAGCTCAGCGAAATGACGGGTATAGACCTGTCATGTGCGTTTGCGGCCATGTCTCAAACGCACGCCCTGCCGTTCGCCCTGTTGACCAGTTATGAATGGGGCAACCCAGCGCTCGACCGCCTACCGCCACGGGCGGCGTTGTTGCGCAAGGGGAAGAGTTTTGGCGGCGATTTGGCAGATGCCTTGGCACGGTTTCGCATCACTTAAGTCCTAACTCCACGCGGTAAAGCGCCTGTGATAACTCATAAAATAGAGTTATTCCTTGATTAGAGCGCCCGGGCGGCTACAAATAACCACACATGAACTCTTCACGTGGTGGACCCAGCGCATGAGCGGTAAAGACAAAAAAGACATCTTCAAGCCCCGACCGATTTCCGGCTTCTTAGAATGGTTGCCCGAGGTGCGTTTGGTCGAACAGCGGTGGCTGGACGAAATCCGCGACGCGTTCGAAAGTTATGGCTTTTGTTCCGTTGAGACCCCCTCGGTCGAAGAGATCGAGGTTCTGGCCGCCAAGGGTGGCGACGCGGACAAGGAAATCTATGCCCTGCGCCGTCTGGCCGCCGATCCGGGTGAGAAAGATACCGGCCGCCTAGCCCTGCACTATGACCTAACGGTGCCGTTGGCGCGCTATGTGGCGCAGCACTTTGGCGATTTGGTGTTCCCGTTCAAGCGTTACCAAATTCAACGCTGCTGGCGTGGTGAGCGCCCCCAGGAAGGCCGCCTGCGCGAATTTATGCAGTGCGACATCGACGTCATCGATATGGACGACGTGTCCATGCACTTCGACGCCGAAATCCCCGCCATGACGTTAGAGGTGCTGCGGCGCTTAGACGTCGGCCCGGTGCGCCTGCACATTAACAACCGCAAAATCTTGCAAGGCTTTTATCAAGGCCTTGCTATCGAAGACATCCAAGGGGCCATTCGCATCGCCGATAAGTTGGACAAAATCGGTGCCGATGGGGTGCTGAAAGGCATGACCGATGACTTGGGCCTCAGCGCCGAGGTGGCACAAAAGTGCGTCGACTTAGCCTCCATCAAAACCGACGATGTCGGCTTCGTCGAACGGGTCCGCGCCTTTGGCATTGATAACGACATGCTGGAAGCGGGCATTGAGGAACTTCAGTACGTGATGCAGGAACTGGCGCACCTGGACAAGGGCACGGTGGTGGCCGATATGTCCATCGCCCGCGGGTTCGATTACTACACCGGCACCGTCTATGAAGGTAAGCTGGTGGACTTCCCAGACTTCCCCACTGTGTGTGCGGGCGGGCGCTATGACAACTTGGTCGGCTCGTATTCGCGGCAGAAGCTGCCCGGCGTCGGCATTTCCATCGGCTTTTCGCGCATTTTTTCCAAATTGGTCAAGGAAGGCCGCATTGAGGTTGGGGCCAAATGCCCAACCGATATCATGGTGGCGTGCTTGCCCGGAACGCCGCACAGCGAAGTCACCGCCACCTCGCGAGCACTTCGGGATCGTGGCTTCAAGGTGGAAATGTACCACGAAGAAAAATCGCTTAAGGCGCAGATGAAATATGCTGCCCGCAAGGGCATTCCCTTTGTGTGGTTCCCGGCGGGTGCGGAACAACCCAAGCACGAGGTGAAGAATATGACCAGCGGTGAACAAACTGTCGCCGATTTAGCCACGTGGATGCCTTAAAGGAGTACGATGGTTTTGAGGGTGGACAATAAATAAAGTTTTAGAGGGAAAGGGGCTTACGATGAACGCCAGTGCAAAAGCGGTTCCCCGCAAGACGAAGGATGGGCCAACGCCAATTGATGCCCACGTCGGCGTCCGTATTCGCGCGCGTCGGTCCTTGCTGGGCATGAGTCAGAAGGACCTGGGCGCTAAAGTCGGACTGACGTTCCAACAAATTCAAAAATATGAGCGCGGCACCAACCGTATCGGCTCGGGTCGCCTGTTCGAATTTAGCTGCATTCTCGGTGTGCCCATTTCCTATTTCTTTGACGATATGCCGTCGGCGCTGGTGACCTATGCCGAACAGGGGGCAAAAAAAGGCAAGCCGATCCCCGCCAGTGCTCCGGATGCACAAATTCTGGACCGCCGCGAGACCCTTGATCTGGTGCGGAGGTTCTACGCCATTGAAAACGACCAAGTGCGTCAGCGATTTTTGGAGTTGATGCGTGAAGCGGCCCGCGTCTGCTCCAAGTCTTAACATCTCATACGCCCAGAGGGATACATAATGAACGACCTCGACATTGCCCGCGATCAGCAACCCAAGCCCATCGGTGAAATCGCCGCCAAGCTGGGCATCCCCGACACGGCCCTCATCCGCTATGGCGATGACAAGGCCAAGGTGACGTTGGACTGGATTGCGGCCCAGCCAGCAGACGACGGGGCCAAGCTGGTGTTGGTCACCGCCATCACGCCGACGGCTGCGGGCGAGGGTAAGACCACCACCTCCGTCGGCTTGGGCGATGGATTGTCGCGCATCGGCAAAAAAACCGCGATTTGTTTGCGTGAACCCAGCCTCGGTCCGTGCTTTGGCATGAAGGGCGGGGCGGCGGGCGGTGGGCATGCCCAGGTCATCCCCATGGAAGACATCAACTTGCATTTCACCGGCGATTTCCACGCCATCGCTGCGGCCAATAACCTGCTGGCGGCGATGATCGACAACGCGGTCTATTGGCGCAAAGAGCTTCACCTGGACAATCGTCGCATCAGTTGGCGACGTGCGGTGGACATGAATGACCGCTCCTTGCGCGATATCGTCTCCAGCCTCGGCGGTGTGCCGAACGGGGCGCCGCGCCAGGGTGGCTTTGACATCACGGCGGCGTCTGAGGTCATGGCGATTTTGTGCCTCGCCACCGACTTGGCCGATCTGCAGCGTCGGCTTGGTAACATCATCATCGGTCAGGATATGGAGCAGAAACGCTTCGTGCGCGCGTCTGAAGTTAAGGCCGAAGGGGCTATGGCGGCGCTGTTGAAAGATGCGCTCAAGCCCAACCTGGTGCAGACCTTGGAAGGCACGCCCGCGTTCGTCCACGGCGGCCCGTTCGCCAACATTGCGCACGGTTGCAACTCGCTGATTGCCACTAAGACGGCGCTCACGTGTGCCGACTATGTGGTCACCGAAGCCGGGTTCGGCGCGGATTTGGGGGCCGAAAAATTCTTCGACATTAAATGCCGTAAAGGCAATTTAAGCCCCGACGCGGTGGTGTTGGTGGCGACGCTGCGGGCGTTGAAAATGCAAGGCGGCGCGGCCAAGGCCGACGTCTCTAAACCCAACGAGGACGCTCTGGTGAAGGGGTTCGAGAACCTCACCCGTCACGTGGAAAACCTGCGCCATTTTGGCGTGCCGCTGGTGGTGGCGATCAATGGCTTCCCGGGCGACATCCAAGACGAAGTCGACCTTTTGCGCCAACACTGTGCGGAGCTAGAGGTCGAGGCCGTTCCCTGCACCCACCACGCCGACGGCGGCGCCGGGGCCGAGGCCTTGGCCCACGCGGTGGTGGGCTTGGCCGAACACGGGGTAAAGGATTTCCATACCCTGTATCCCGACACCATGAATCTCTGGGATAAAACCCGCACCGTGGCGCGCACCATGTACGGCGCCCAGGGCGTCATTGCCGACAAGAAAATCCGCGCCAAGTTCAAGATGTACCAAGATGCGGGTTTCGGCGACTTGCCGGTGTGCATCGCCAAAACCCAGTACAGCTTCTCCACCGACCCGGACCTCGCTGGCGCACCAAGCAACCACGTGGTGCCGGTGCGCGACGTGCGCCTGTCGGCGGGGGCAGAATTCGTGGTCGTCATCTGCGGCGACATCATGACCATGCCCGGCCTGCCCAGCCATCCGTCGGCCGAAAACATCAGCGTCAACGTGGATGGCGAGATTGAAGGCCTGTTTTAGCCTCAAATTTGAACTTCATCTCCACCCGCGCAGACCGCCGCACATAAAAAAAGTGAAAAACGAACCCAATTTTATCTTTTGTTTTCAAAGAGCATGGTACTTGAATACCGTGTGAAAAAGCAGGCGGCTTGGCCTGAAAGAAACTAGGAAAATATACATATTTTGGGTGAAAAGTCAAGGTTGGTGGCGGAGGCCCAAACCCCTAGTTCCTTATTCATAACCCTGTAACCCGCTGTATCGTTGATTTTGACGGCGAATATCGAGTTAAGATAAGTTGACTTTCGTTATTTTAATTTTCCGTTCGGAGCCGGTCATGCTTGAAGTTTCTGCAGAAGAAATTGGCGCGCGTCTTGCCGAAGATAACCTTTGGTGGGCAGAGCGCGGAGAGCTAGAGTCTCGCTTCCGGGGGTTGAAAAAACCGTAACTACCTGGAACTCTTTTACAAATTGGTATGTGACCGCTCCATCACAGGGCGGTGATCCTCATGGGTACCCGCCGCGCGTGCGCGTAAAGCGCACATAAAAAAGTGACAAAATGTAGATTTTTGGTAGGCTCGAAGAAGATTTCAAGGCTATTTGGGGAGTATCGGATAAATATTATGAAAACTCTGAAGTGCGACCTATGTGAAGTAACGGCGGAAGGCGAAACATTCGAAGAATGGATGAAAGCCCTGCAACCACATTACATGGAAGCCCATGCTGACGTAATGAATGACCCCAGTCATGATCAGAAGGATATGGAGAAGTGGATGGCTGAAAATAAAGCAAGGTTTGAGGCTGCCTGAAACGTACTTGGAGAAAAGGTATGGGGTGAAATGAAGGAATCTATAAAAAACGAAAAAGGTTGGAAACCGATACCATTTTCATTAAAAATAATTTTTGTTGTATTCATTTTCTGGTCTATCGGCGCAGTCTTAAACATTTCCAATTTATATGAATCAGGGGTGCCATTTCTTGGCATGTTTGTGTATGGAATCGTTGCCGGTCTCATTGCACTCTTTCTAGATATTATAGCACCGATGACATTTATATTTGCTCTGTGGAATAGAAAACCCTGGGCGGTACCATTCGCATTGTCTTATATTACCTTCTTCATCCTCAATGGCACAGTTGCTCTTTTTACCGTAAGGGAACAATTGGGGCTTGTGCAAATTCTTGTTCCATCAATTGCAAATGTTATCTTTTTCGGTGTGATTTATTGGAAACGAAGTTATTTTAAATGAAAACTGCCGTATTCAGGAGAGCGAACCTCGGCGTTTTATAATATCCCTTCTTAATACATCCACTGAACTTTCTCCCATCTTTTCAAACCCCCTCACTCAGACCTCCCCCCCCCAAGGGTGGAGAGGGGGAGACTGACGGCATCCTTGAAGGGGGTGGCTGGCCGTGCTATGTTCTGTGTTTGTTCTAATCAAGGCGCACCATAAGGACCAACACGATGAAGGCTTTGCCGGTTATGGGGAGTTCGGTGTGTGCGGGGTTTCCGTCGCCTGCGGCGGATTATGTGGAGGGACGGCTGGATTTGAACCAGCACCTGATCCGCCATCCCGCCGCCACCTTTTTTATGCGCGTCGAGGGGGAGTCCATGACCGGAGCGGGCATCTTTCCCGGTGATTTGCTGGTGATCGACCGAAGCGTCGAGCCGCTGGACGGTCATGTGGTGATCGCCCAGGTGTCCGGCGAGCTGACGGTCAAGCGCCTCAAGGGTCGGGCGGGGCAGTGGCTGCTGGTGGCCGAGCACCCGGACTTCCCTCCCATTTATTTAGACGGCAATGTGGACGGTGAAACCTCGGCCATTTGGGGGGTGGTGGCACATTCAATAAGAAGTCTAGCCAAATGAATGTGTCTGCGCCTTCTTATGCCCCTCAGACGCCGGACGCGTCCTCCGGTCGTTTGGCTTACGGCCTGACCGGCCGACGCGCACTTGCGCTTGCCTCAACCGCCAAGAGGCGGCTTCGGATTGCAGGTCATGGAGAGGTCACGTGACTCAATTGTTTGCCCTGGTGGATTGCAACAACTTCTTTGCCTCGTGCGAGCGGGTGTTTCGGCCAGATTTGGAGGGCAAGCCCATTGTCGTGCTGTCCAACAATGACGGCTGTATCGTGGCGCGATCCAATGAGGTGAAGGCTTTGGGCATCCCCATGGCCTCGCCGTATTTTAAATCGCGCGATCTGTTGCGCTGCCACGGCGTGCATGTGTTTTCGTCCAACTATGAACTGTATGCCGACCTGTCGGCGCGGGTCATGACGGTGTTGGCTGAGTTTAGTCCGGACCTTGAAGTTTATTCCATCGACGAGGCATTTTTGAGCCTGGGCGGGTTTGCCGATCCAGAGCCACACGCGCGCACCCTGCGGACTCAGGTGAAACGCTGGACCGGGATTCCGGTGTCGGTGGGCATCGCACCGACCAAGACCTTGGCTAAGCTGGCGGGCGAACGGGCGAAGAAAGACTCACAGCGCGACGGCGTGCTGGCATTGACCTCACCCGCCGCCGTGCAAGACGCCTTGGCCCGCACCCCGGTGGGCGATGTGTGGGGGGTGGGGCGGCGCTGGTCCAAGCGGTTTGAGGCCATGGGCATTACCACGGCGCTGGACTTCACCCGCCAAGACGAGCACTGGGTGCGGGCGAAGATGGGCGTGACCGGGGCGCGCACCCACGCGGAACTTTTGGGCCGGGCGTGCTTTGCCCTGGAAAGCCAGCCCCCGTCGCGCCAGTCGTGCGTCGCCTCGCGCAGCTTTGCCGCCTCGGTGACGGAGTTGATCGAGCTGCAAGACGCGGTCGCCACCTTCGCCGCGCGGGCGGGCGAACGGTTGCGCGCAGGGGGATTGGTAGCGGGCCAAGTGACCACCTTTGTCCTAACCGATCATTTTAAGGCCGCCGACGCGGGCTTTGACGGCACGGCAACGGTGACGCTGGCGTCCCCGTCGAACCTCACCGCCGACATCACCCGTGCGGCGCTGCACGCGTTGACCCGCGCGTACCGTAAAGGCGGTCGCTATAAAAAGGCCGGCGTGATGTTGGTGGATTTAAGCCCCGAGGGCGAAGCGCAACACACGCTTTTCAGCGCCCCGGCGCAAGACCAAGACAAGGCCAAGCGCCTGCAACGCGCCCTGGACATTGTGAACGGAGGGAACGGGGATCGGTATGGGGCCAGGGATTTGGTGCGCGTCGGAGCCTTTGCCGGGGCGCCGGGTGTGAAGTCTTGGCACCTGCGCCGCGACAATCGTTCGCCGCGCTACAGCACCCAATGGGCGGAGCTTAAAGGCGTGACGTGAGGGGCTTAGCGGCTGATGTTGGCTTTGTAGATTTTGGTCATGGTGATGGCCAAGTGATCTTCCACCACCACCACTTCGCCGCGCGCAATCAAGTTGCCATTGGCGCGGATTTCGATGTCTTCGCCCACGGTGCGTTCAAGCTGAACCACGGCGCCACGGCCCATTTTGAGCAGTTGGCTGACCTTCATGTTGGCTGTGCCAAGCACGGCTGTGACCACCAGGGGCACATCCAGAAGCGCTTTGTGTTCGTCGTCGTCGTCTGCCATGGGGTCTCTTTACCGCGAATCGTTTCAGACCTAGCGATTATAGCGCCAAGAACCTTAAACCACCATGAATCAGGCAAGGGCTGAAATTTAAGCTTTTTCCAGCAGGTTTACGCGCATGGGCTGGTCGAATGTGAAACCGTCTGTGCCAGACGTGCCCAGGCGTGCAAAAGCGGCCTGCAAGTCGAATTCTAAGGCTTCAAAATCGTCGGCGCGGTGGGGGTTGATGCGCAACATGCGCGCTTTGAATTGGCCGAAATCCGTGTGCTTGGCCGGGTGGATGTAGGTAAATTCGTCTTGCGCGCTCAGGCCCAACGCGCCAGCCTCTTGGACAGCTTCATAGGCTTTGGCGCGCTCAGCGGTTTCGTCGTGCACCGGGCGCATCAGGTCAAAGTGCGGGCCTTCGGCAATGGGTTCGCAGACATACAGCTGGCCGCCGGATTTCAGCACCCGTGCAGCTTCGCCCAACGCTTGGGACATGGCGTCTAAGGCGACGTGGTGCAGGGAGTTGAAGAACACCACCACATCAATCGAGGCGTCGTCAAACGGTAGCGCTTCGGCCTTACCCGCGTAATAGACTTCGCCGCCCACGGGCTTTTGGCCGTGGGCCATTTCCAATTGCTGCGGATTGCACTCGACGCCGAACGCTTTAGCCCCGTGACGCGTCATCAGGCGCACCAAATGGCCTTCGCCGCAGCCGACATCGACCACCTTCTTATCGCGCAGATCAAGCGTGACGGTGAGAACTTCACTGTTGGTGCGGTGTGGAGAAGACGTCATGGGGGAGGCCAATTTTGTTGTGGGTGCGCAGAGAACATATGGGATGCATGTGCCCATATGGCAATCGCGTCCCTTTTAAGACGAGCGCACGCGCCGGGCAAGTGTGAAATTGATCGTTAGGGCGAAGGGGCCGCAATAGGGGCGAGGCCGTTTGTTTGCCGCCACGCCATGATTTGCGCTTGGCGCTTTGCGGCAAAGGCCTCGGCGGTGTTTTGCCCCGGAGACCGGCGAAGATTAGCGCCGGGCTTTAAGGCATTGAGGCGGTTGGCGATGGCCTGACCCGGGCGGGCAACGGCCCCAGAGGCGTTGCGCGCCCGAAAGGCCAGGTTGAAGCGCTTGGTGCGGCCTAAGTCCACCGGAACCAGGTGCGTCGCCCGGCTTGCCGCGACGGCGGTTGATTTGGGTCCGTCTTTCCACAACTTGGCGACTTTGTTTCGGTAAGCCCGGTTGAGATCCGGCGTGGTGGAGTGATAATCGCCCGCAGCCTTAATCCAGGATTTAGACACCTTGAAGCGAACGGCTAGAAATTCAGCTGCATAGGCCGCATTGGCGTGGGGATCAAAGCCGTGTTCAATGCTGACGAAGGCGTCCGGGTGGTATTTCAAGTTGATCTGCATGCAGCCGACGTCGATGTTTTCGACCCCGTCATCTTGCAGCGCCTTAACGTAAGCCACCGCATCGGCGCGATTGGGTAAAAAATGCCCCTTGCCCCCGGTCGTAACCGTCCAGGGCCAGGCAACTATTGCCGCGTCGGATGCATTCCAACGTCCCGATTCCGCATGCGAAATGGCGCTCAGCAGGCCCGCCGGAATGTGCAGCCGACGTTCTTGGGCCTGAATGGCGCGATCACAAGTTTTCGCTTCTTTTTCAAGGTCTTGGTTCGGGGCCGCCAGGGCGCTTTGCACCCATAGAAGGCACAGTCCGGCGGTCACTCCGGCTAAGATAGGCCGGGCATGGCGCTTGAACGCGCGAAGGGTCGATATCTTTTCCATGCCCCAAACGTTGCAATGGCTATGCCACTTTGAACGGGGGCTGAATTCAGTCGGGCGGGGCGTCGTCGTCGGGGCCTAGGGCGCGTTGCATAATCACCGTATCCACCCACGCGCCGAACTTAAAGCCCACAGATTTCAGCACCGCCACCTGCTTGAATCCCAAACGGTTGTGCAGGTTAACCGACGCCTCATTGCCGGTGCCGCCGATCACCGCCACCATCTGGCGGAACCTCAAATCAGTGCAGCGCGCGATCAGGTCGGCCAGCAACCGGGAGCCGATGCCGTTGCCGGTAGCAGCGGGGTCGACATAAATGGAGTCTTCCACCGTCAGGCGATAGGCCGACCGCGGACGGAACCTGGAGGCATAGGCGAAGCCGTGCACCTCACCGTTGAGTTCGGCGACGATATAGGGCGCACCGAAGTCCAGCACCGCTTGGCGACGGGTGACGATCTCATCCACGCTGGGCGCGGTTTCTTCAAAGCTGGCGACGCTGTTTACAACGTAGTTGGCATAGATGCGTTGGATGGCCGCGGCGTCTTCTGGTTGGGACTCGCGCACCGTGACGGTGTCGGCGGCTTTTGGCCGCGGCGTGTGACCGCTCAAGATGTGGATATCGATGGCGCAAATGGCCTCGATCATGGTGCCTAGGTCTTGGCATAATTTGGCGAAGCCGCTGTTGCGCGTGATGGACTGTTCATCCATGTACAGGGCGCGGTTGACCTCGATCTGCAAGGCATGGCCGTGGGTCCTGGGCGCGCCGTAGTTGCGCGTGACAAAGCCCCCGGAATAGGGCGTGTTCAACACCACGCGGTAGCCCAAATCCCTGAGCGTTTTCTGCACCAGACGGGTGATTTCGGGCGCACACGACGTGCCGTTGGCGTCGCCCAGTATCATATCGACGCGATCAGTACCGGAATCGTTGTCCATGGGCCCGCCCACCGACGGCATGGAATGACAGTCGATCAACAAGTAGGCGCCGAATCTCTCGCGGGTGGCCTGCAACAGACCTTCCAGCGCCGCGTGATAGGGCTTGTAGCAGGTCTCCACCCGGGTTTGGGCCTCGGCGAAATCCATCTTGTCGGCATAAATCTTTGCCCCGTCGGTGACCACCTTAGCCACCGTGCCCAACCCTGCGCGCACCCGGGGCGTGCTGGTGCGGACCCAATCGGGCAGGGCGTCGTCGAACATCTCCGGGTCCAATTCCCACGGTTCGCGGTTGGGATCGACATAGGCGCGCGGGAAAAGAGCGCGCAACAGGGGCGCACCGAGGCGCGGCGCCTGTTCATAAAGATCGTCAACGAAGGCATCTTCGGAGCGGCGCAACGACACCGGGTCCAACTGGCTGGCGGCCACGAACGAGGCCGGATAATCCCGCCCGCTGTGCGGCGATGCGAACACGACGGGTGCGGTTTGGTGCAACGGTTCGATGACGTCGAAGGGGACCTCGACCTCGCCGGGGAAGACTGCAGAATCTGTTTTACACGGTGCGCTCATAAAGGCCCTATTGTTCGCTTGTTTCAACGGTGTTAGCGCGCGCACAGGCGCGTTGCAACGCCAAACTGGAGTATAGACCCGATTGGGGGCTTGCAAAGCGTCCGCGAACGGACTAAAAAACCGCGTCCGCTGCACCCCGGCGGACAGTCAAATCGGGCGCGTAGCTCAGCGGGAGAGCACCTCGTTGACATCGAGGGGGTCACTGGTTCAATCCCAGTCGTGCCCACCATCAAAACCCCAAGGGAAACCTTGGGGTTTTGTCATGTCTGGGGTGTGGATGGTGAAGAGGCTGAAAGCCTGACTTTCACGACGCTTTCACGAAATAATATTTCTGTACTGAGCATTGTGTGGTTGAAGCCTTAACTAGCGTGTTGAATACGTCAGCTTGTCATTCCAAAGCAGTCATCAAATGACTTGAGCAATATTGTCCGCTTCTAGCCAGTAGCTGAACTAAGACTTGCGTTAACCAATACAGTTCATTTCATAAAGGTTCGTGTCAGTGCGCACGTTTTCTTTACGCCATCCTGTTGCTGAATCGGGCAAATCCTCGTTTTATGTCATCGCCGATCAAGTAAAGGCAGGGAACCAGCAGCAATGTTAAGGGCGTTGCAAACAGTAACCCCCATCCAAGAGCCAGCGCCATGGGCCCCATATATGTGTCCGCTCCGCCAATGCCATAGGCCAGTGGCATCAAGCCGACGATGGTCGTTATGCTCGTCAATAAAACCGCCCGCATTCTATTCGACGTACCCAGGCTAACGATTTCGACCATGCTCTTATCGGCGAACTTGTCTCTCAGCATGTTTATATGATTCACCAGAACCAAGGAATCGTTCACCACGACACCGGCCAAACCAATGACACCGGTCATCGCGAGAAAACCCAGCGTTTCATTATGAATGGCAAACCCGGCAATAACACCTATGAAGCCAAACGGAATGGCGATCATGGCCATGAACGGCTGCCAGATGGAATTAAAAAGCAAGACCAGCAGGAAATAAATGCCAATGATCGATACCCCCATAATGATGAAGAGTTCTCTCAAGGACTCTTCACTTTCTTGGGCTTCGCCGCCAACGATCAACCGAAGTCCCGGATAGTCCCGGTTGACGTCAAAGCGTTCCTGTACGGCCTCGGCAACTTTAATGGCTGTGGTCAGGTCTTGATCCACGTCCCCGGTAATGGTGATTGCCCGCTCACCTTTGTAATGAACGATATTCGCGGGGCCCGGTGCGTCTTCGAAATCAGCAACCACGCCCAGCGGCGTCAATTCTCCGCGCTTGTTGGGCAGCGGCAGCAGCTTCAGGTATTCGGGGTCCTGGCGAACATCTTCTTGAAAGATGACGCGAAAATCTACATCCTCGTCACCGTAGCGCACCGTGCCGACAACCTCACCGTCATAGGCGATGCGCACGTTTTGCGCGATGTCGGCAACGGATGTGCCGATGCGCGCCAGCATTTCATAATTCGGCTTGATTTCGACCTGTTGCTTACCTTCTTTGTCGTCACGGTCGAGGTCTTTTGCGCCCTCCAAGGTTTGCAAGTAGGCGTAAATATCGTCCGCCAGGGTCTTGCGCAGTTGATCATCGCTACCGACCACCCGCAGCATGATCGGCCTGCCGACCGGAGGCCCTCCGGCGTCAATTTCAAAACTGATCTTCTCAAACCCCTCCAACGTGTCCGTTTGCGCACGAAGCTGTTCGATGATTACGTTGGCCGTTCGGTCCCGATTTGCGAATGGCGTAAGCGCTACATATATGGCGGCATTATTTTCCCGCTCACTCGAGCCTATGGCTCCAAACGTGCCAACCCGGGTGATGTACGAATCAAGCTCGCTATCGTCCAAATCAGAGACCATCTGCTCGATGTGTGCCGTTACATCGGACGTTGCCTGCAGGGATGTGCCACTGGGCGTTTCAATCAAAATGACAAACCGATCGGCCGATGAGGTTGGAAAAAGAACGAAGTCCATGTAGGTCTTGGCATAGAAAACGGAGCCCGCCAAGACGGCGACAAACGCCAATGTCAGGACATAGCGCAGCCTAAGTAGGTGGTGTAACCGCGCCTCATACCATGTACGCAACCGGTCAAATATTGCGCGCTTTTTCCCACTCTTAGGCCCGCTTTTCTTGCCCAGGCCCACCGCTAAATGCGCAGGCAAAGCCAGGGTCGATTCCGCAAGAGAAATCAGCAACGCCAAAACAATGACCAAGGGGATCACATATACAAATTTCCCCAGCATTCCGGGCATGAAAAACAGCGGTGCAAACACCACGATTGTCGTGAGGATGGTCGTCAAGACAGGCTGGAAGACTTCCGCGATGCCTTCAACTGCGGCATCGACGGCTGAGAGTCCACGTTCATAACGTTGATATATGTTTTCGGAAATAATAATCGCATCATCGACGATGATACCGATAACCAGCACCATTGCCGTCATGGTGACACTGTCCAAAAAGCTCCCGAATAGGGGCAGCATAAAGATGACCCCAAGTACCGTGATCGGTATGCCGAGGGCGACCCAAAAAGCGATCCTGAAATTCAAGAAAGCGGTAAGTACGATAAGGACCAATACCAAGCCGATAAGACCGTTGGTCGAAACAATGGAAAGTCTGTTGCGCACATAGGTGGAGCGGTCATCAGAGATTAAAATTTCCACCCCCTGGGGCAGGTAGGCGCTTTGTTCTTCGATGAATGCCCGGATGTCTTCAACCGTGCGTATGATGTCGGCGGATTCGGTTTTATAGGCGACAAAGGAGATGGCTGAGTGGCCGTCCACCCGAGAGCGTAGTTTTTCCCGTTCGAACGCATCCGTCACGATAGCCATGTCCTTGATTTTGATCAGCGGGCCATCGAAGGAAGTCTTGACGATGACGTCTTGAACTTCCAACGGATCGCGAAACTGCGCCAATGTGACGATGTTCTTTTCGCTGGTGTAGGACTCGAAGGAACCGCCGCTTGCGCGCACGTTTCGTTTCTCGACGGCGGCAATGATTTCACTCAGCGAAACGCGCCAGTGCTTTAATGACTCGGGAGATACCGCCACCTTGATTTCGCGCGCGAGATAGCCAAATCGCTCAACCCGCGACACCCCCTGGAAGCTTTCCAATTTCTTCTGAAAGTTTCTCGAAATCTCGCGCAGTTCGGCATAGGGGACTTCGCCCGTAATTCCGATTTCGATCATGGGAAAAATAGATGTGCCCAATTCCGTGACGAGGGGGGATTCCGTCACCTCCGCCGGCAGGTCTGTGACCCGCGAGACGGCCTCGCGCACATCGCGGATCACTTTGTCTTGATCTTTTTCATCCGCATCGATAACGACGTGAACGATTGAAACATTTTCCATCGACCAGGATTGGTAACGCTTGATTCCCGTGACTTCCCGGAGTTCTTTTTCGATTTCGTTCGTGACCTTCAGTTCCACGTCTTCCGGCGACGCGCCGGGATATTGCGTGGTGATGAGCATTTCCCCAAATTCAACACTTGGGAAACTGTCTCTTTTTATGGTCAGAAGGGTACTCGCGCCGAGCATAATGATCAGCAACGATATAAGGTACGCCAGTAACGGTCGTTCTGCGAAAAAACGAAAAAAAGACTTCAAGACAGGCCCCCCCCTCTTGAGAACTTAAACGAAAATCAGTCTATACTCATGGCGGTGGTAAAGCGAACCTCATGGCGGTAGTTCGTCACCGCCCTCATGTCCACCCAACACCTTGCGGACAAATTTAATTTTTAAATTTCTGTATAAATTAATCGTTATTCACACGGCCCTATTAAATGGGCATTCCTTGACGCGGCATCTTTTGCAGAAATAAAGGAACTGGGCCAAATACCACATGGCCGCAAAAACCAAGAACAAAACCAACAAGGCCGTGTTTTGCAGTAGCCAGTAGATGGGAAAAACCGGGATCAGAATAAAGATCGCGTAGTGCAGGAATTTCTCGGTTGCGCTTAACGGGCCCGTCTTGCGTTTTTTGATCAGCCACAGGGTCAACTTGGGCGGGGCCTGAAGGCAGTCGCCGTACTCATGAATGTGCGGGCACCTGGGGCATATGACATGCCGCATGATGATTCCCGCAAAGCCATAAACGTGGATCAGAACGTATGCGGGGGCCCATCGCCAGTCGGCGACGGCAATGCCCACGGTCCCAATGAGCGCCATCAACAGAAACGATGACTGGGCGTAGACCTTCTCCCAAAGGCTAAACCCCTCGGCGAGCTTGCATTTGACTTCGGTGCTGCGTTCGTCCTCGACCGTCACGCGGGTGCATCCTGTCCAGCGCCCTCGTCCTCGCGGTATAGCCAGGCGCCTGCGACGGCGGCGATGGGGACCTCGAACAGGCCCCAGATGATGGTGATCACCGCCAGCTCCATTGAGAACATCTCGACCGTGAAGAGCATGGCACTCATGAGTAGCCAAGCGGTGGACCACAACGTGAGCCCGGCGATGACCGCCGTCTTCGGTCCCGGTCCGAAACGCGGCCTGATGGTCGCATACATCCAGATCAACGCGATGCCGAACAAAAACGTGAGGATGACTGACGACGCCAATTGTCCGGCGTGTAACTGACCAATTCCGAATTCGGCAAAAAGGGCGGACCATTGCTCCGCGAGAATGATCCCATTTAGGATGAACTCGCCAATATTGAGCACGAGACCTGCGAGCAGCCCGCCGAGCAGCACGCGTGTGCAGTTGATGTTGCCCATAATGATTTCCTTCTCATCCTGCGCACTATTCTCAGGTGTCGGAATCTCTGTACGCGCAAAAGGTGTGTGTGTAAGTTTACTGCAATGATACAGGTAGCGCTACACAAAGCATGACATACCACGTGGCCTTGCTGACCCATCAGGTGCCGGAGGGGTGGTCCCTGCTTCGGGTCAAAAATAGGCATTCCGAGGAGGCATGATCGCTATGCGGTTTGCGAACGGCGTAATACCAACAGGTGCGCCAAACCAACCACCGCGCCGCCATAAATGAGCAGTCCTTCGAGTGGCGCTTCGAACTCATATAGTTCGTGGTCGGACAGCAAGACGTGAAGAACGGCATGCACGATAAGAAAACCATCGACCGCCACGCGGCTGCGGCGCTTAATGATAAATGAGTGGTGGCCGACCAGCCAGAAGATGGTCGCAAACAACGGAACATGGGCGATAATGAAGGCGATCTGTGCGATTTCGTCAGAAAGCATATTTAGAAGAGGCAGAAGGCGCCATTCATGGCGGACCGCGGCGTCAAGCTCGTGACAAACGAGGAGCGCAAGCCCTACATAAAAGAGGATATCGATCCAATCGCTACGGCCACGTTTCATTCCCGCCTTCTCCGATCAATCCATCAATTCCATATCCCGCGCTTGATAATAGCTGCACCCCATCAGGCCAATGATTGCCGCTTGTACAAACCAGCCGGGAATCATCAGTCGAGTAGGCGACTTTCACCTATTCTCAGAATCCATGCCGTTTCCTCTGTGTAACCATTTTCTTCCGCCACTTGCCTAAAGCGTTGTGGCGGCTCTTCGAAGGGTTCATCGCTTAATCGTATCGTTCCCCAATTCGAGGCAATGATCGTCTTCGCGTGGAGGTCCTGTCCGATCCTAAGGGCTTCCGCGGGGTTCACATGATGAGATTTCATCCGCTCGCGCGGTTCGTAGACCCCGATGGGCACCAGGGCATAGTCTACCGGTCCAATTTTCCGGCCGATTTCCGGATAGACCGCACCGTAGGCCGTGTCACTGGAAAAAAAGATCTGCTTGGCGTTGTGTTTGAAAACGTAACTGGCCCAGAGCGTTTCGTTATGGTCGAACAGGCCGCGACCCGAATGATGAATGGCAGGGATTGCGGTCACGAGGACGCCCTCAACCTCTGTCGAGGCATACCAATCGAGTTCCGTCACCAAGGTATAGCCGCGCTCTTTGAAGAAGGCCCCCATGCCAAGCGGGACAATGACATGGATGTTATCTTTTCTTGGCAGCGCTTCGACGGTCTCGGCATCAAGGTGGTCATAGTGGTTGTGGGATACGACGAGGATATCTATTTGCGGCAATTCCTCGGCGGACAATGCCGGGGGCGTTGCGCGCCTCGGCCCGAAAGGCGGCGCACCGGTGGCGTATTCGGATAGGAACGGGTCCGTCAGGATCGTCTTGCCGCCAAGGTTGATGAGAAAACTCGCGTGGCCCAGCCAAGTCAACGCATCCATGTCTTTGACTTGTGCCAATCCCATTCGGACTTTCGCAGGCGCAAGTATATATTCGGGCGACAATGTTGGCGCATAACCGCGGATGCCTTCTATAATCCTATCGCTAGAAGCGGAGATGATGTCCTTCAAGCTCGCCACGTATTGCGGGCTGCCAGGAGGGTTGCGAAAGCCGCCTTGGATATGGTGATAAGGTGTTCCTTCGACGTGAACTCTGGTCTGTTCGCATCCGCCGAGAACCAAGAAAACAAGCGTCAAAAATACGCCGCTGATCGTGGTTTTCCAGCGCGTCCCCTCGGTCATGCTCCGCCACCCATACGCCATGCGTTAAATCCTCGCCAATCTTACCCGATCCATCACCCGATCCATCACCAAATTCCGGGGATTAACCGAAAGCGCGTTTTTTTGGCGTACGCCGGATAGCCTGGCAACTCCGTGTGCAAAGTCCGGTCTTCAAGAGCCGTGCGCACCAGCAAGATCGCGACCAGCATCGCCGCGGGGATCAAGGCATAGCGCGAGCCAAGCGCCACCGGCACCGCGAACACCAGGATGATCACTGCGACATACATCGGGTGGCGCACCAGGGCGTAGGGTCCGGTGGTGATGACGCGGTGTCCGCGTGCGGTGTCGATTTTCACCACCCGCGAAAGATAGGGGTTTTCGCGCGTGACCCAGGCGAGGAGCAACAGGCACGGCACATGCAGGGCCATCGCCGAAACCTCGACCCACACCGGCAGCGGCACGCTCCAGCCGAACCGCATCACGTCAAGGCCGGGGACGATGTAGATGGGAATGCCCACCGCGAACATCAGCACCGACAGAACCTTGTCCCATGTTTTTTGCCCCTTTTGTATGGGGCTTGCGTTCATCCGTTCGGCCAGCAGGGCGGGGTCGTGGCGCAACAGAAACGGGAACATTATGGCCGCATAAGCCGACCATATGGCGATCACCGCCCACGCCTCAGGCCACCGCCAGGTGCCCGCCGGCCACAGCAGCGCCAGCGCAAAAGCACCCATGCGCAAGGCAACGCTCAACCACAGCTTGGCGCTTAATATCACGGGTCTCGGCTGGGTCATTACATACTCCAGTCAGCTTGACGTGCCGGTGGGCCAACCGCTGGATGCAAGCGCTCTCGCTGAAGCGAGATCGTGCGAGCCCAGGATGACCAAGTCCGGCAATTGTTCCTTAAGCGCGCGGACCTTGGCATATGTTGATCGCAATGTGTTTGCGTCACCCGTTCCCGGAACCTGGTCTTTCATCAGCAATTTTATGTCATAGGCCAGGTCGGCCACCAGCAACAGCGGCGGCAGCCCGTCGCTGCGCACCAGCATGGAGAGCGACCCCGGGGTGTGGCCCGGGGTCGGCAGCAGGATCATTGCGCCGTCCCCCATCACATCGTAGCAGCCGCCGAAGGGTGCCAGCAACGGATCGTCGGTCGGCGCGAATTCGATCGGGTTCCATTTCGCGCCGGGCAGTTCGATATGCTCGCGCAACATCCATTCGCGTTCCGGGTGCGGGCCGGAGAGCCGATCCCATTCGTCCTTGCCGACGATCAGCTCTGCCTCGGGGATTTCAGCGATACCGCCGATGTGGTCGAAGTGCAGGTGGGAGATGACGGCTTTTTTAACATCGCCGGGCGTCAGTCCTAACTTTTCGAGCTGCTTACCCAGCGCGTCGTCGGGGCTGATGTGCAGTCGGAATATCCGGCCCAAGAGAAAGCGACCGATGACGCTGTCGATATAATTGGGGTCCGATTTGATGGCCGGGTCCATGCCGGTATCGAACAGAACCAGGCCGTCGCGGTGTTCTATCACAAAGCAGGTTATGGGAACCTTGATCCAACTTTGTGACGTCAGTACCCACCACAGTTGCGGCAATCGGCTGCCATGGCGGTGCTCTTTGTGCTGCTCGCCCATACCCGTTGAAAGGATATTAACGGCTTTAATGGCTTGATCGTTATCGGGCCGTGACATGGGGAAGCCTCCCTACAGAAATATTGAAGCCACTAGGCTGTTATGGGGCCGGATTATCCTCTCTTTATTTGATGATCGTCGTGACATCTAATTTCTCCGGTGATGATTGTTGGCGCTACGAACAATGAGAATATCAATGATGGTAGATAATGTCTGCTTAGGGTCATAGGCGGACGTAACCGAGAACTCAAATAATTGTCCGCTAAGCACCTTAAAGCGGACCTAGCTCCTCCGCGGTCATTGACATCGAGGGGGTCACTGGTTCAATCCCAGTCGTGCCCACCATCAAAACCCCAAGGGAAACCTTGGGGTTTTGTCGTTTTTGGGCCGTTCCCGGCGAAGGGTGAAGTCGCCAACTTTCACGAAGCTTTCACGAAATAATATTTTCGAGCCGATTTGCCGTGGGCCTGAAGTCATAATCAGTGCACTGAGTGCGTCCGCTTGTTGTCCTAGAACTGCCATCAAATCACCGGAGCAAGGATGTCCACTTCTAGCCAAGAGCGGGCACAAGATTTGGACAACAAAAATCTCAAATTCGTGTAAATTGGACAAATGAGCACGCGCTATTTCAACGACAGCCCGATTGAAACCCCAGCCGACGATCAGTACGGCATTACGCCGTTCGCTCAGTCCCTCGCGAAAAGCATTCTCGGGATTAAGGATCCGGTAGGTACGGCCATTGCGTTGAACGGTGCCTGGGGGTCCGGTAAGAGCAGCGCTTTGAACCTCATACGGGGTGAACTAGAAAAGTCGGAAGACGAAAAACTCGTCATCTCAGATTTCAAATGCTGGTGGTATCGGGGAGAAGAAGCGCTTGCGCTTGCATTCTTGCAAAATCTCCATGCTCTATTGAGTGAGACATTGAGGGACAAGGTGAAGGATCTTGTTCCAAATCTCGGGCGAGGCTTGCTGCAAGCCGGGCCTGTAATTGGTGCTGCGGTTGCACTAACACCGGCAGGTGCGTTGGCACCATTCGCGACTGCATCGGCGAATTTTGCAAAACGTTATTTCAACAATGGCGATACGCTTGAAAAAACCTTCAGTAAACTGGCTAAGGTGCTCGAAGAAGAAGATCGCCGCTTTCTTATTGTTATCGACGACATTGACCGCCTGAGCCCCGACGAAGCGTTAGCGATTTTCCGTATGGTGAAATCCGTTGGGCATCTGCCCAATGTTATGTACCTGCTTGTATTCGATCGTGCGCTCGCAGATCAGGCTGTAGCTGAGCGATATCCATCGGAAGGGCCTCACTTTCTTGAGAAAATTATTCAAGCAGGTTTTGAACTTCCTTTGCCACTCAGAACTGATCTTAATCGTGCCATCCTATCCGCGATTGAAACCACATGTGGGTCACCAGATGAGACGCAGTTACAGCGCATACTGAATCTGTTTCACGACGTCGTTGCGCCGTACCTAACAACGCCAAGACATGTGGCGCGTTTTAAAAACGCCATTAGCGTGACTTGGCCTGCAATTGCTGGCGAAGTCAGTCTCGCCGATTTCATCGCGCTTGAGACGTTGCGACTATACGAGCCTTCGACTTTTCAAACGATTCGATCAAACAAGGCAAATCTGTGTGGTCTTCGAGATCGTTTTGGCGGCGGCAATCAATTAGATGATGAGAGGTTTGATCCCTACCTTAATTCAGTTGATGATGATCGTCAGGATACAATCCGGACTGCTCTGCAGCGCTTGTTCCCCCGCATGGAAAATATGGGATACGCCGATGGTTTTCGCGCCCAGTGGGACGCCGACCGCAGGGTGTGTGTTGAAGCGCATTTCGACACGTACTTCCGAATGTCGTTGAGCGACGAAACGCTCTCGATGGAAACTATCAATCAGCTCATTGATCATGCGGACGATCGCGATTTCATCCAGACGACTTTTCGCGAGGCGGCCAATGAAAGGCGCCGCTTGGGCACATCTATGGTGCCTGTGCTTCTTGATGAATTAAACACACACGCACGCAACATCGAACGCGAGAAGGTCGAACCGTTGATGGACGCTCTGTTCGAGATGCACGACGAAATCGATCTCGAGATCGACCAAGAGCGCGGGATGATGGCGATTGGAGACACTTCGTTACGTTATCATTGGCTCATCCGCCGACTTACGGATGATCGCTTCACACTCGATGCGCGGACGGATGTGTACATGTCGGCCATCGAAAACGCTTCACTCGGGTGGCAGGTTGACTTTACAGCTTCTGCTCGCGATGACTATCGCGATCGGGAAGGTGGTCCCCAACGTGAGGAAGACTGTCTGGTCCGTGAGGACGCCGTCCAGCCTCTAGTCGATCGCGCACTGACGGCCATCCGTAATGCAGCGGCGGATGGCTCTCTCCTTCACCACAGAGACCTCTTCTACATTCTCTATGGCTGGAGAGACTTTATGGGCAACGATCCGGCAGAGGTACGCGCCTGGACAGATCCGTTACTCAATGACGACAACGCGCTTGTTATTTTCGCTAGGGAATTGACCGGGGAAACTTGGTCGCAGGGCATGGGACTTGCGGGGCTCGGCGACCGTGTTGCGCAACGGCATGTGCAGGCCCGGATAAATGAAGATACGGATATTTTGGACGTGGATCGTTTCCGCGCTGAATTGGAGCGCCTTCAAGCAAGCGGCCAATTGGACGAGACGTCGCAAAAGACAGTTGATGACTTCCTTGCGGCGTGGGATCGCCGCCGGAATGG